>Ga0075795_127_pt1 | contig 5099 bp, 7 predicted proteins | sample RifGroC2_FD_67891 | JGI IMG/M metagenome (GOLD analysis project Ga0075795, IMG submission 67891) | Microgenomates (Roizmanbacteria) bacterium GW2011_GWC2_34_23 | reverse complement strand
AATTGAAAATTGAAAATTGAAAATTTTTCTTGCTATTGATTTTCTCGATCATAGTTAGTATTATATTACAGATAAACTTATGAAATATGAATTAACTTTTCTCATAAAGGAAGAGGCTCAAGCGAAAATAATCAAAGATCTGATTGAATCTTATAAAGGTAAAGTTACCAAAGAAGATAAATGGGGTGAAAAGACTTTAGCTTATTCGATTAAAAAAAATACCGCTCTTTTTTATAATTTTCAGTTTGAAATAGACAAAAAAAATGTTCTAGAGTTAAAAAATAAACTTAATTTAAACGAAAAAATTTTAAGGTATTTGTTATTAATCCGAGAATAAAGAATATGTCTAGCCGGTCGTTAAATCGAATTGTTTTAATTGGGAATCTAACTCGCGATCCTGAATTAAAATATACACCAACAGGTACGGCGGTTTGTACTTTTAGCATTGCCACCAATCGAAGTTGGACATCAAGCGATGGACAGACAAAAGAGGAAGTTCAATATCATCGAGTGGTCGCCTGGCAAAAACTAGCTGAACTTTGCGGAAAACTTTTAAATAAAGGTCGAAAAGTATTTGCGGAAGGTCGGATGACATACCGAACTTTTACCGGAAAAGATGGCGTCCTGAGAACGATCGCTGAGATTGTCCTTGATGATTTTATAGTTTTCGGTGAAGGGAGAAAAATGACGGAAACAGTTGCAGAAGATAAAAAAGTTGAAACAGAGTCCGTAATTGAAGCCAAGCCAGAATCATCTAAAGAAGAAACTGTTAATCCAGATGATATTCCCTTTTAATATTTAATGTAGAGACGGGGCATGCCCCGTCTGTACGAATTTAAAAAATATGAATAAATGTTTTTTCTGTCAGTTTAAATCTAATCCAAGTTATAAAGAAGTAGATAATTTACAAAAATTTATAACACCACGAAAGAAAATTTTGAATCGAGATAAAACCAATGTTTGCGCTAAACATCAAAGAATTTTAACTAAGGAATTAAAATATGCCCGTTATTTAGCCCTACTTCCTTATGTCTCGTATCAGGGTTTGCGTTGAGCATTTTTTCTTCATATAATGAATTGTTATGCTTATAACCATTCCATTGTCTATTTCTGATCATTGTTTATTAAAAGAAGGTCAAGATGTAGATTTTGAAACACCATTTTTACAAAAAAAAGTTGAGCAAGAGATAAATATTTCTATTGCTAAAAATTTAAGTGTTCCTCCAGAAAAAATTTTTCATTATTTAAAAAAGTTCGTTGGTGAGTCAATCAAAAAAGATGAAACGATAGCTATAAATAAGGGAATATTTACAACAAAAAAAATCGTTTCTAAGTATTCAGGCTTAATTAAAGAAATCAACCATTCTGATGGTACTATAACAATAGTCAGTCAAGAGGAAACCAAAAACACAGTCAATTCATATTTTAAAGGTAAGGTAAATAAAATTAAAAAAAATGAACTATTTTTAGAAGTAAATAAATGTGAACAATTTCCCGGAAAAAATGCTAATCAAAGTTTTGGTGGCAAAGTATTTTATGCAGATGAAAATCTAGATTTTAACTCAGAAAATATTTCTAACAGTATTGTCATTTGTGAAAATATAACTTCTTATTATAAAGCTAAAGCAGAAGCGCTTGGCTGCTGGGGGTTTTTAAGTTTATCTAAATTAACCGAAGATTCAGGAATTCCTTATGCTCAATTGAAAAATATTAATGATTATAAAAAAATTATTAAAACAAAACTTACCTATTGTACTATACTTAGTAATTCAAGTAATATTTATTTTTATCAATGAAAAATAGTAAACTAACTAACGTTCTTTTGGTGTTGTCTTTTATCATCCTAATATTCGGCAGTGGCTATAAGATAGGAGAAAACAAAAGCCGCTTTACTCGGCTACAAACTACAACCTACCCACTACAACCTAACGTAAATTTTGACCTTTTTTGGGAAACTTGGAATAAACTACAGGAAAGATATGTAGATCAAAAAAAAGTTGATCCAAAAAAAATGTATTTGGGGGCTATCAAAGGTATGGTTGCGTCTGTCGAAGATCCTTATACTTTTTTTCTAACTCCTGACGAAAATAAACAAACTAAGGATGATTTGGGTGGTAAATTTGAAGGTATTGGCGCCCAACTAGGGTTAAAAGATAATCGAATTATAATTATTGCCCCACTGAAAAAATCACCGGCAGAAACTGCTGGGGTCAAGCCGGGAGATTATATTAATAAAGTTGATGGCGTCACAACGATTAAATGGACTTTGTCCCAAGCCGTTTCTAAAATTCGAGGACCAAAAAATACAAAAGTTAAATTAACACTGGAAAGAAATAATAAAGAAATTAATGTAGTCATTGTTCGACAACAGATTATTGTTTCTTCTGTTGACCTAAGTTTTGAAAAAAATATTGCCGTTCTTAAAGTAAATCAATTTGGAGACAATACAAATGATGAATGGAATAAAGCAGTTAGAGAAATTGAAGGAAAATGGTCAAATAAACAAATTACTGGTTTGGTACTTGATTTAAGGGATAACCCAGGTGGATACTTAGACGGCTCAGTTTATCTTGCTTCAGAATTTTTGCCCTTGGGAAAATTAGTAGTCAAACAAGAAGCAACTTTGTATGGTAATAAAGAATATCGAGTTTCAAGAATTGGATTATTAAAAGAAATTCCTTTGGTTGTATTAATTAACAAAGGCTCTGCTTCCGCTTCAGAAATTTTAGCAGGCGCCCTTCGAGATTATAACAGAGCACAGTTAGTCGGAGAAAAAAGTTTTGGAAAAGGATCCGTTCAAGAAGCCCTCGATCTTAAAGAAGGAGCAGGATTGCATGTCACCGTTGCCAAATGGGTATTGCCAAATGGTGATTGGATTAACAGTAAGGGAATTGAGCCAAAAATTAAAGTTACAAATGAAATCAAGGATGGCAATACAATTTCCAAAGAAACTGACAAACAACTTGAAAAGGCAATTGAGCTTTTGACAAAATAGTTGGGCGGTTGACATGACTTTATAGTATTTTATGATTGATAAATTAATAATTATTTGTTTAAATTAAAACTTATGATCACTGATGCTGATGTTAAAAAAATTGAAAAAGCATTTGCAAAAAGATTTGTGACAAAAGATGATGCAAAAAGTTTTGCAACTAAAGATGATTTGGTGAATTTTAAAGATAGTATTCTTAATGAAATTATCAAATTACGAGAAGATGTAACGGTAATTGTTGGCTATCGAGACATGATTGAAGAACATGACCAACGAATAGAAAAACTTGAGACTGCGGTTTATCAATAGTGAATTAGTTCTGTACTCGCATTTGTTATAATTATCCAATATGGATAAAAAAATTACACCACAACTTCTTAAAGGCTTTCGGGATTTTTTGCCTGAAGAAAAAAGAAAACGCGATTATATTTTAAAAAAAATAATTGAAGTATTTGAACTGTTCGGTTTCGAACCATTGGAAACTCCAACATTAGAATACGCGTCTCTTCTTATGGGAAAATATGGAAAAGAAGCTGATAAATTAGTTTATTCATTCAAAGATCGGGGAGATAGAGAAGTCGCTTTAAGATATGATCAAACGGTACCCTCAGCCAGAGTACTTTCACAGTATCAAAATATTCTTTCAAAATATTTTAGGAGATATCAAATCCAAAATGTTTTTAGAGCTGACAAGCCTCAAAAAGGTCGTTTTCGTGAATTCACTCAATGTGATATCGATATATTTGGCACAACTTCACCAATCTCAGATAGCGAAATAATTGCCGCGACTTTTTTTGCTTTTAAAAACGTCGGCTATCCTAAAATAAAAATACTCATTAATGATCGTCAAATACTATTTGAAACATTAAAATCTTTTACAAATTCTAAAATAAATATATTCTCCATAATCCAATCCATTGATAAAATAGATAAAGACAGACCGGAAAAAGTGCAAAAAGAACTTGTTGATAAAGGTATTGAATCAAAAGAAAAAGCAAGAAACGCTATTGATTCACTTGTAAATACAAAAATTTCTTCAACACTTCAGAAAATTATTGATTTTTCTGTCATGCTCGGAGTTCCTAAGGAAGTTATTGAATTTAAACCAGTATTGGCAAGAGGATTAGATTATTATACGGGAATGATTTTTGAAGTATCATTGCCAGGTTATAATGTTGGTTCTTGTGGCGGAGGTGGTCGTTATGATAAGTTAATCGGTCAACTGAGTGGAAATGAAATTCCTGCGGTTGGAATCGCTTTTGGTTTTGATCGAATGGTTGAAGCTGCTGAATACTTTGGTATTATTTCTAACAAAAACCAATCTAATCAAGTATTAGTGACTATTTTTAATAAGGATTTATTGGGTAATTCCTTAAATATCGCTGGAGAATTAAGGAAAAATAAAATAACAACGGAAGTCTATCCAGCAGAAGATAGAATTGACAAACAACTTAAATATGCGAATAAGAAAAATATTCGCTATGTCATAATTATTGGACCGGAGGAAGTAGGGAAAGGAATTGTTGTACTTAAAGATATGAAGACGGGGGAGCAGGCAAAATTAACGATAGAAGATGTCATAAAGCTGTTGTCCAATGATTGATGGAATCGGACAGAGTCAGATATAATCGGATAGAATTAGTTAAAACTGATTTCATCCAGTTTAATCTGATTTTATCTGATTTCATCTGATTATATCTATTATGCAAATAAATCCCAACGTCGCCATTATCGAAGCTCTGCCTGGAGTCGGAGGAGATGAATCCAAACTCTGGATGGAAGAATTACTAGCGTCTTATTTGCTTTTTGCCCAAAAAAAAGGTTTTAAATTTTCTAACCTTGATGAAAAAACAATCAAAATTAACGGCCCGGAAGCTTTTAATTTATTTAAAAATGAAACCGGTGTTCATCGAGTACAGCGAATTCCAGATACCGAAAGAAAGGGACGAATTCATACTTCAACCTGCATTATCGTCGTACTTCCACAAATTATTCAATCTGACATCAGAACCAATCCTAACGATCTTGATTGGCAGTTTTATAGATCAGGAGGCCACGGAGGACAAAATGTCAATAAAGTTTCAACAGCTGTCAGACTGATACACAA
>Ga0075795_128_pt1 | contig 6936 bp, 7 predicted proteins | sample RifGroC2_FD_67891 | JGI IMG/M metagenome (GOLD analysis project Ga0075795, IMG submission 67891) | Microgenomates (Roizmanbacteria) bacterium GW2011_GWC2_34_23 | reverse complement strand
TTTTGCAGTAAAGTCAGGAAAGTATAAATCAGAAAAATATAGCTCGCTATACTCGCTTTGCCAAAGCATAAATCCAGATAATCTTTTTTCACCACCGGTTCTAATTATTAAATCTGGATCAGGAACTCCTGCTGTGTCTAAATATTCTGAAAAATTATATTTAGTTAATTTTCGGATTTCGGATTTCGGATTTCGGATTTTATCAAATGCTCTAATCAACTCATCTCTTCCACCATAATTTAATCCAAAAGTTACGGTCATTTTTTTGTTATCTTTAGTTTCATTTGTAATTTTTAAAATTTCCTTTTGAAGATCCACTGGTAATTTGGTTAAGTCACCAATCGTCCGAAATTGAATTTTCTTTTTTTTAAATTCCCCCGATTTACTTTTCAGAAAGTATCTAGTTAAGTCAAATAAATTATTTAGCTCTTCTTTATTCCTTCCAACTAAATTTTCAGTAGATAATGCCCAAAAAGTAAAATATTTTATATCCAATCTAATTAGTTCGTTAATTAAATTAGGTAAAGTTGTTTGTGCTGCATATCGATGCCCCTCTGTAGTAAGTTTACTTTTTTCTTTTGCCCAACGACGATTGCCATCCGGAATAATTGCCACATGTTTTGGAAGATAATTTTTATTATTCATATTTAAAACAAATGTTTTTCTGTTAATCTTGCCCCAACTGATGGTCGATTGATTATAATTTTTTTAACTTCTTTTATATCTTTCAACTTTTTAACTAATTCCTTTGTATTTTTTTCTTCGATAATTAGATGAATATCTTGACCTGTGTTGACGGTGAAAAAAACCTCAAGCCCTTCGCTCTTCCATTTTTTAACTAATTTCATTAATTTAATTGTTTCTGGTTGCCAGTAAATAAGCGAAGGTGTTGATGTCAACATGATTGCATGAAGTTCCAGTGCTTCGTTTTCAATTATCCGCCCAAACTCGGTAAAATTTTTTACTTCTAAAGCTTTTTTTAATCTAAGTATTTTTTCATTTATATTATTTAACCTTGTTTGAAAAAAGGGACTCGTAGAAGCAAATTTTTGTCCATCTGTTGACGAAGTTTCTTTTTTTTCTTGACTAATAATTGCTACAACATCAACTATGTTCCAATATCCAGGCGGATAAAGAGATTTTGCTCCCTCCCCTACCCACTCAACAAAACCATCGGGGATAGAACGGCAAGCAGAACCCGATCCCTGACGAGCTAAAATAGACAGTTCTTTTTCACTTAAATTTAACCCAGTTGCTTTAGTTGCCGCAAGTGTCAACGCAGCAAAACCAGAAGCTGAGGAGGAAAGCCCTGTTCCATCGGGGAAATTATTATTTGAAACTACTTTCGCTTTCAAAAAAATATTGGCTTTTTTTCTAATAAAATCTAAATGCTTGATAATTCGACTTTCTTCTTGATCGTTTGATTTGCTATTTACTGTTATTAGATCTTTTTCGTATTTTGGATCAAATTCAACAGTTGTTGTTGTTAATAAATTACTTAAATTCATGGAGATACTTCCGTTTTCGGGGATTTTTAAATCCTCATCTTTTTTTCCCCAGTATTTAATAAAGGCGATATTTGAAGGTGCTATTGCAGTTGCTTTCATATATTTGTATTAACATGGATAACTTCTCCACAAATATTAATTATAGACGACTCAACTTTCTTTATTTTGTCTTCAGAAACTAATGAGATCATACAGTCTCCTCCACCGGCTCCGGATAATTTTGCTCCGAATGCTCCAGCATTAACTGCAACTTGACACATTTTATCAAGCTTCTCTGTACTCACTCCAAGTTCTTGAAGAAGTTTATGATTTTGATTCATTAACTCTCCCGTTGTTTTCCAATCAGCATTAACTAAACTTATTTTTGCTTCCTCAACAATTTTTGATATTTTTTCAAATATTTTTCTGTGTTCTAATTCTGAATTATGAATTCTCAATTCTAAATTCTTAACAATATAGGAAGTGTCTGCTTTCGTTCCTGAGTATCCTATTACCAAATGCATGCCCTTAACAATCAGCTGTTCAATTATTTTTCCACCCGTAACAAAATAAATCGTTCCTCCGTAAGTTGCAGTTGCAATATCAAATCCTGAACCGACCCCTTGGACATTTAATATGACTTTATATCCTAAATCAAAGATTTCTTTTTTTGAAATTTTGATTTCATAAAGCTTGCTTAAAGCAACAACTGTGGCAACGGTTACAGCCGAAGATGATCCAAGTCCAAACTTCGAGGAAAAGTCACTATAGGTTTTGATTAGGATTTTACTATCAACTTTATATTTTTCACAAAATTGTTTGACTGTTTCTTCAACGAAACGAAGGTCTTTAACTTGTGGTGCGTCAATTTTAAACTGTCCTGAAGTTTTCTCTACTTCAACATAAACTCTTGGCGAAACAGTTGTAACTATACACGGATAACCGTAAACAACTGCGTGTTCGCCAAAAAGCATTAATTTTCCAGGGGCTGACGCTTTTATATTCATATAAGTATCACTTTAATTAATTAAAGTGGATATTCGTCTCAGTCCTTTATTGTCAGGAATAAATTTGTAAAACAAAATCTTTATTTTGCTCAAATACTTTATCAACTTTTTACTATCGTCAGCAAAAAATAATATAAATCCCGAACCATCTTTTCTACCTCCAGCGCCGGTGACTTTTCCAACTCCAAATTTAGACAAACTTGAAAGAAGTTTTTTTGTTTTGTCAGAAACGACCCCCAGATCTTCCAATAATTTTTCATTATCAGCTAAGCCCTTTTTAAAAGCGTCAATATTTTCACTTTTTATTGACTCTATTATTGCCTTTGTTGTTATTTCGATTTTTTCAAATATATTCGCAACATTTTGAGTCGCAACGAAATTTACCATTTCCTTTGTTGTCTCTTTTGGTTTCCCAGAATCGATCAAAAATAACTTTTCTTCAATATTTTTTGGTACTTTAAAGTCTAAATTTTTTTTTATATTTATTTGAAATGAAATCAATCCGCCGAAACACGCAGCTATATTATCAACCCCTGACGGATTTTTATGAAAATGTTTTTCAATTTTATAAGCTAATTCGTTAATTGTTTTTTTATCAAATTTTCTTCCGGTATAAAATTCCAGAAAGGCAGCTACTACTGCAACCGATAGTGCTGCAGATGATCCTAAACCTCGGCCAATAGGTATTTCTGATTCAATTTTATAATTGGACTGCCTATCAACAAACTTAATTTTTTGTTCATTAAGGTACTTTTTTACTTTTTGATTAATAAAATAAATTTCTTTATTAGTTTTACCATCTTTGTACGATCGAGCAAAGTTGGTAAGACTAAATTTTAATCTCAAATTAATAGCTGAAACTAAGGCCGGTTTTCCGTAGACAACTGCGTGTTCACCGGATAAAATTACTTTTGCTGGTGCCGAATATGCTATTTTCATAGAGGTTTAAATTTTACTCCATATGCAATCACGCCTTCTTCGGACGATGAACGGACTTTACGCAAAACTGAAACGACTTTTTTGCCTGTTTTTAAATCTGAATCCTCATAATCAACCAGTTGTCCATATATTTTCTCCTTATTTTTTAATTCAACTAATACGACTGGATATGGAGCGTATTTTTTAAAATCAGCACCTGGCGTATAGATTTTTGTCCAAACTAATACCTTACCTTTTTTTCCTATAATTTTTCTTATTTCTTTTTGTCTTCGCCAAATTTTTATCGGACTTATCATAATATATTTGTACAGACAAGGCATTGCCTTGTCTCTACCATTTATAACCATTTAAAACTATTTCTAACTATTTTCAACTACTCAATATTGTGACAACCGCCGTTCCACCCGAACCACCAACATTGTGGGCCAAACCGTATTTAGCATTTTTAACCTGTCTTTTTTCTGCTTGTCCAGTTAGTTGCAAAAATATCTCTCCTATTTGTTTTATTCCTGTTGCTCCAACCGGATGGCCGGCCGCTTTTAATCCGCCGGAAGTGTTAACTATCAAACTATCGCCATTCCCAAACATTGTTGATAATTCCGTAATTTTGTTTCCTCCTGTTCCTTTTTCCCAAAAACCTAGATCTTCCATCGCTAAAATTTCGGCTATCGAAAAACAATCATGAACTTCAGCAACTTTTATGTCCTTTCGGCTAATTTTTGCTTTTTCAAAAGCTATGTCTGCTGCGTTTTTTGTTGCCAAAATTTCATCCATTTTTTTTCTTTCCTTTAAAGAAATCGTGTCTGTCACTAATTCTGAAGCAATAACTGAAACGGAATTTTTTTGTTTTTTAATCAAATCCCGATTATTTGTCAATATTACAGCCGATGCCCCATCAGAAATAGGTGATGAATCTAAAACTTTTAACGGATATGCTACATAAGGACTACTTAAAACATCTTTAACGGTAATCTTTTTTCTAAAATGGGCTTTACTGTATTTTTAACAGAAACGTAGGCTAAGTTTTCTTCCGTGTAATGATATTTTTCCAAATAATAGTTTGCCATCATTCCATAAAGACCTGGAAAAGTGAGCCCCGCTTCTTGCTCTTCCCCTGATGATGCGGCTGACAACCCAGTAATCGTTTCCTCTGGTGAATAATCGGTCATTTTTTCCGCTCCAACCACTAAAACGTTTTTATTACTATTGGAATCTAAATAGGTTTTTGCCAAATTGAAAGCGGCTCCACCTGAGGCGCAAGCAGCTTCAGCTCTATAAATTGGAATATTTACTTTCAGAATTTCCGCTATTTTTGATGGTGAGTGAAGATTATTTTCCAAAACGCCAGCTAACATATTACCGAAAAAAACCGCATCAATTTGTTTATTTGAAAGAGAAGTTTGTTTTAAAACACCACTAATCGCCTCTTCAACTAGATCAAAAAGCGATTTTTCCCAAAGTTCACCAAATTGGGTTGTGTAATAACCAATCAGCTTGCTCATATCATTTCCATAAATTTTAAATAGGTTGGGTAATCAATATTTTTTTTGTCTTTAATAATTTTTGTAAATTCTTTTCTTTTTTTTAAAATATTTTTTGTGACCTTTAGAGCAAAACTGTCTGATCCTGCTCCACTTCCATATGAGCAAAGAAAGATAAGATCATCTGGTTTCGCTTTTTCTAAAACCGCCATCAAACCCATCAAGGCAGAAGCTGTATAGGAATTCCCTAAATAATTAACCGTTAAAGAATCTTTTATTTGAGCCGGTAAAAATCCTAAAGATTTAGCCACCTGAACCGGAAATTTACCATTGGGCATATGGAAAACAGCAAAGGAAAAGTCTTTTGGTAACAGGCCTGTTTTTTTAAATAAACTTCGAGCTGATTCTTTAATATGGTAGAAATATGATGGTTTCCCGGTAAATCTGCCTCCATGAGACGGATAACGAATTCCTTCTCTTCGCCAAAAATCCGGTGTATCAGATGAAAAAGACTCAAAATCTAGAATTTCTAAAATTAGATCATCTTTTCCTAATAATAATGAGACTGAACCTGAAGCAGCTGTGTATTCTAAAACATCATGGGTCTTTCCCATTCCTTTATCAGATCCAGTGATCAATGCGTAGTCGCTGTATCCTGATTTTATCAATGCTTGCGCAGAAATCAGTGCCCCCGTCGCAGCTTTACAAGCAAATTCCGTATCGTAAGCTAAATAGTTTTTTTCGATACCTAAAAATTCTGCGAGTATTGTTGAAGCTGGATTTACAGCATAAGGATGAGTTTCTGAGCCAAACAAAACTACTTTGATTTTATTTCTATCAACAGCAACTGTTGATAAGGCTGAAAAGGCTGACTCAAAGGCCATAGTTAGAGAATCTTCGTCAATTCCGGAGACTGCCTTTTCCTCAATCATTAAGGATTTTTTAACATCCTCGGGATTTTTTCCCCAAACATTCGCGATCACTTCCGTTTTTATTCTATATTTGGGAATATAAAATCCATACGATATTACACCTATCATAAGATATGTTTGTCATCCCTGACTTTTTTTATTATTTAATATTTATAATTTATTTGTTATTTGGAATTTAGGATTTATGATTTCTTTACCGTCCTAGCTTTTCATGTGTCTCTGCCAAAGATCCTTCCGCAAGTGATGCAAGGAGTGATATTTCTCCCGCCAAGACTGCACCTCCCAAAACTTCTGCTAACTGTAACGAAGTTTTTGTTCCAATGATCGAGAGAGCTTCTTGTTTAATTTTTAGTTTTGTTCCTCCCCCAACTATTCCAAGCATTACAGATGGCAAATAAACCGAAACGTATAGATCTCCATTATCTAAAATTTTAGCGGTCGTCACCCCCATACTTCCCTCGACCACATGGGCTAAATCCTGGCCGGTTGAAGCAAAAAAAGCGGCTACAATATTGGCAAAATGAGCGTTAAATCCTAAGGAACCGCTCATAGCTGACCCGATCATGCATTTAGCTAGCCAAACTTCAAAAAATTTCTCTGGAGTCGTTTTTAATACCTCTTTGACAACTTCTTTTCTTAAAATTACTTCTGCCCAAGCTGGTTTTTTGTCAATACAAAAATTGCCACTGACTGATAAACATTTTATTTTTGTCTTTGTTTCGATTAATCGATTAATCGAATCAGTGGCAATTGTTATCATATTCATTCCCATTGCCTGATCAGTATCAAAATAAAATCTCACATAAACATATGTGCCGACGATTCTTGTTCCTAATTTTTTTAATTTTAAATACGAAGAAGTTTTTTCCGCCTCCATTTTGAGTAATTCAAAATTATCTTTTAGCCATTTCTTAAATACAAAACTTTCCTGCAGTCCCGAAGTTTCAAAAACCGGCCCTCTAGTTACGCCGACGTTTTCAACAAATGTTTTGGCTCCTCCAGAAAGATTAATGGCTTTACAACCTCGACTCACTGATGCTACCAATGCTCCCTCCGTTGTAGCTAACGGAATAAAATAATTCTGAATTCT
>Ga0075795_103_pt2 | contig 7281 bp, 10 predicted proteins | sample RifGroC2_FD_67891 | JGI IMG/M metagenome (GOLD analysis project Ga0075795, IMG submission 67891) | Microgenomates (Roizmanbacteria) bacterium GW2011_GWC2_34_23 | reverse complement strand
TCTGCGCTTTTTTAGGCAGATTTTTGAAATGTAAGATTTCTTTTTTTATGAATCTAATCATATTTAATGGAACAATTTTTCGGTAATTTGAGCTAATGGAATTTGCCAATAAGGTTTCTCACCAGAAATAATAAGGTTTATAATATCATTTATCGGTTTCTTAAATGGCCATAGATGATGTGTTAGTATAAATCTTGTTGGTTTAAGCAATGCCTGACGAGCAAGTATTTGATCAGTCATTTTTAGTATAAAATCAGCCCAATAATTGTCTAATATATATTCCTGGTCAATATAATTTTTATATATTTCTGATGTTTCTCTCCCAAATCCATATTGTGATAAAGCTCCAACTAATTTTTCAGCGCTATCCATTGCCGCTCCAATTCCGTTTTTCATCGGTCTGGTCGGCCCGGCGTCTCCTATATTGACCATAGACAAATTCCCATCTTCATCCTGCGCTATATAATTTTCCGGTGATTTGGTTGTATAGGTGGATGTACAGCCACATCTTACCTGTTTTGATACATCGCTCAATAAATTTCTGATTGAATCGCTTTGTAAAAAATCCTTCATAATATCATTCATTTCTTTTTCACTATTATTACCCCTCCCCATGATAGAAACAGTAACGTGATTATCTTTTGGAACTACCATGGCATACCAAATTTTTTCTGTTGGATTACCAAAGAGGTGCATTTTATTTTGTAATAATTTTGCTACTCCTTCACGGCCAATAAAAATTTCTCGAACGGCCGATATTGAAGCAGTTGGCTTGTCAAGATGAGCTGTACCTTCAGGGTATAAAATATTAATTCCATCTTCTTTCAAAGCATTATGGCCATAGGCACCAATGACAAAATCCGCCTCAATTACTTCTCCATTATCTATAGTTAGAGTAACTTTCTTATTGATATTTTTCTTTCTTCTCAGATCAATTTCTTTGACCAAAAATCTTTTATAAGAAGCTCCTGCTTTAGTTGCCTCATCAAGTAACCAGCCATCAAAGCTTTTTGTCCTTGGGATATCATTAGGCTGTTTAACTGGTGCGGGCCTTCGATAAACTGTTATTGCTCCCCCTCTTTCATTTTGAATAGGTAAATTAGTATTTCCTGGTAAATGAATGAGAGACTCTTTAGATAATCTATTTTGAATAATATCTTCTGGAATGACTAAGCCATGTTTTTCAAGAAATTGCACAACTTTGGGTTGAATAATCCCTGCGCAACCTGGACATTTTTCTATTTTTTGCTCTATTTTAAATTGTCCTGTATCATAGATCGTCACATTGGTAAAGCCTTTTTTTGCCAAAAGATACCCCGCCAAAGCTCCGGCTGGCCCGCCACCAATGATGGCGATCTCTTTATGAAAATCAACTTTTTCGTGAGATTTTAACCCTACTTTTTCTGACATAAAATATATTATCTAAGTAAAAATACTCCGCCAATCGCAATAATTCCAGCGAAGATTTTTTTGAAAAGATTATCTTTTTCTTTAAGAATAAATATTCCAAAAATCACCGTCAATAGAGTTGAAGTTTGAACGATTGGTATCACTCTGGTCGCATCAGCTAAGGCTTGGGCTTTTAGTTGTATAAAATAACCAATAACATTAAAAAGGGATAATAAAGCAATCTTCCATGAAGAAATTTTTATTTCTTTTTTAATATCTGAAAATTTCAGGTAAGGAAAATATAAAACAAAAAGAGGAAAAAACCAGACTAAAACATTATAGGTTTCCGGGCTAAAAAAAATGACGCCCTTTTTATCTAGCGCCCAACCTATCCCTAGAAAAACATTAGCTAGTATTGCTAATAGAATGCCTCGCCTGTTTATTTTTGATACTTTATTAACGCTCACCAAAAATAACGCCGTAAGAATTAACAAAAAACCGCCTATTTTATTAATGGTCATTACTTCCGAGTAAATAAAGGCAGCAGTAAAAAAAGCTACTGCCAAAGAAATATTATTAATAATCGATACTAAAGACGCTTCTAAAACTTGAGCTACATAAAATCTGATCCGCTCATATAAACCATAAAACAGACAGGCTATAGAAAGGTAAAGATAAGGTTCAAATTTTGTTGGTAAAGAAAAATTCTTATTGGCTCCGGTGATAAAAAAAATCATCAACGCCATTAAGAAGGCGATTAAGTTAAAGACTATTGAGAGAGCCCGCGGATTTTTGCTTTTAACGGAAACTACTCTTGAAAGCAAAGTGAGAGAGGCAAAACTCAATGCCGATCCTAATGATAAATATAGCCAGGTCATAATTTGATATTGTATCAAATTTATAATTTTTAATAATTAAGTTAAATTATTGATTATTTTATCTGGATAATATTTTTTTCATTCTTTTTACTTGGTATTATTGTCTATATTTTCAATAATACTTACCCTGGAGATTATTTATATCTTTTAAAACTAAACTTTGAAAACTTTCTTTTAAGCATAAAGTAATATTTTTATAAACAAATAACGGTTCAAATATCAGATGAAATAATCACTTCAACTTGGTAGAATGATAACCTGTCATACCTCGTTTTGAGGGTTTACCCTGAGCGAGCGTAGCGAGTCGAAGGGCCCATAGCTCAACTGGCAGAGCAGCAGCCTTTTAAGCTGTTGGTTGTGAGTTCGAGTCTCACTGGGCTCACATTAGAAAGCGTTTACAAGCGAAGCGAGTATCTACGCTTTCTTATGTCCTTCCGAAGTGAATATTTCGGCTGCGTGGACGTAGACCACGAGACGAACATGAACGAAGGAGGACTTATTCTTGATGAACAAAATTAAAGCGATTGTTTTGGATGTTGACGGTGTCATCGTTGGTGATAAGGCCGGTTTTAATGCTCCCTACCCTCCTACAGAAGTTATTAACAAATTTTGTGCAGTGCTAAACCTTATTATTCAGTTAAAAAAATTGTTGACGACGCTCAGCTAAATAATATTCAAACTGCTTTAGCCGGAGCAATTTTGATTAACCCTTCAAATCTAACAGTAGTAAAAAAACACGTTATAAATAATGAGATCGCTGTCAATTTAGTAAAAAAATTCCTGACGAAATTTTATTAAAATATGAGGAAAATAGATCGATATTGTCAAACTTGAGAACTTCGTCAATAAGGTAAAAAACTTGTATAATTTTGATAAATGAATATACATGTAATTAAAAATATAAAAAAGACAATTCTGAATAATAATGTACTTTTGGTTTTTGGATTCTTTATCTTACTGGGACTTTCAGTCTATAACTATAAAAGTTCCCGAGAACTTAAATTAACCAATTCTAAATTATATGAGAGATTAAACAAAATTACTAAATTATTAACACCAACATCAACCTTTGAACCTACCCCTACTGTTATTCCCAGCCCAACACTTATAAGTGAATATATATTTATGACTATGCCTAATAATGGATTTGTTCTTTCCTGTAAAAGGAATAGTCAACAAGCCCTTATTCAAGCTTCAACAACTTTTGACTCGGCACAAAAAGATTTTTTTGATTGCACAACAAATTTTAGAAATGACTGTAAGAAAAAATGTGGAGGTAATACAAGCTCAACCTGTTATAGACAAAATTGTACACTGCTTCCAGATAAAACATGTCCTGATTTTGAAGCGAATAATAAGAAAACACGTGACGCATTCAACAAATTAATTGATGAGAATTGCATAGGTGGTGGTAATTTCGGTTTTAATTAGTAAATGGTTTTTAAAATAATATGGACAATTAATAAAAATATGAAAATACATCTAAATAACCGATTATCTAAACATTTTATATTTAGAATTTCTAAGAATATTATTTTGTTGCTACTTGTCTGTTTTTCTATGTACAGTTATTATTTCGTTCTAACTATTAAAAAAGATACCGAAATATTGAATCAATCAGTCAGCAAAATTAACAAAGAATTAACAGCTAAATTAACGGTTAAACCTACGATTATATTAACACCAACTCTTACTGATAAACTTGATCCAAACGAGTATATATTTACGGTTATGCCAAACGGGGTTGTTCTTTCATGTAAAAGAAATAGTCAGCAAGCACTTTTTCAAGCCTCTACTTCTTTAGTCTTGCCAAAAAAAGAAGTTAATAACTGTCATCAGATTCAGAGCGATGACTGCGAAAAAAAATGTGGGAATACAGCCTCAGAGTGCTATAGCCGTTGTGTATTCCCAGGTGAAGGTAGCGCTGTCTGTGACAAAAAATGCGGAGGTGATACAAGCTCAGAGTGCTGGAATCAATGCATACATCCACTAACTAAATGTTCTAATTTAGAAGCGAAGGAAAAGAATGTATATGAAATATACCGTAAATTATTAAACGAAAATTGTATAGGCGATTTTTAGTGAATGGTTTTTAATATGATATAAACAATTAATTAAGATATGAAGATACACTTAAATAGTCGATTTCCCAAACGTTTTGTATTAACAAATTTTAAGAATGTAATTCTATTACTATTTGTTTGTCTTTCTATTTACGGTTGTTATCTAGTTCAAACCCTTAAAAAGAATACGGAGATATTAAATCAATCAATCAACAAGATTAACAAGGAATTAACACCTAAACCAACTGTAAAACCTACAATTACACCAACACCTACGCCTGAATATATATTTATTGCTATGCCAAATAGTGGAGTCGTTCTTTCCTGTAAAAGGAATAGTCAACAAGCCCTAATTCAAGTCTCATCAGTTTTAGCCTCGGCAAATAAAAAATTACGTGATTGTTTTCTAAGTCATCTTGATGAGTGTAATAAAGGATGTAAGAAAAATGATATAAAATGCAAGTCACAATGTTCTTCCAATGCGGACAATTCATGCTCTAATGAAGTAAATGAAAATGATACAGATGACACATTAAACACGTTTAACAAATTAATTAAAGAGAATTGCTTAGGTAATAATCAATAATAGTCAACAACTTTAACTGCTAATCCTTACGGGGTTTGATAAGAGAATATTATTCAGTATTTTTACTATTTCATAAGCTCTGGCAAATACCACTTCACTGGCATCAATCCATACACAGATACCATTATTTCTTTATCTGGAAATAGTGGAGATTCGCCACTGCAACCTTTGAATATGCCTTTTGGACAAACCATAATAACCATTTTTGGGAAAGGTGTTCCTCCTAAGATTGTCAAAAGGAGATTGGAAAATTTCTGAAGTATTTTGTGTTTATAATGTTTTGCAGTCCAATACATTAAAATCGCTTCTTTATTATTATCAATTCCTCTATCTTTAAAAATTTTCCAAAGGTGAAAAAAGTCTATTTTATGTGTTACATATCCAATTATTTTTTCTGAACTTTTCTTACATTCGATAGAAATTGATGCATAGGGTAAGGAGGTGTTGGGAGACGTTACTGTTTCGTTGATGACTACACTACCCGCTAATGGGATAAAGTCTGAGATTAAACAAAGTTCACCATCAATAAAACCCCAATCTCTATCTTTCCGTAATCCAGATTTTAATTGATTGTCTAATAAATTCACTATATGAGTATATCAAACTTAGTGGATATAAATCTTTATATCTAAACAATGTAAAGCCGTGTAGGATGGGATGAAGGGGTGTTTTTAGTGCAATTAGGTTTTATAATATAAGTAATTACTAATTAAATATGAATAAAGCACAAAAAATAATAAATGGTGTTCGGTATAATCTTGAAGTCTGGATGATGAACCCAATAAATGGAGTATATAGGTTTGGTGCGCAGGTTTTTACATCTAACAAGATTCAGTCTTTTTCTATGAGATTAATAGAAGAATTTATTGAAGATGAAATAGATAATGATAAAAGAAAGACTTATTTAGAGCAAGTTGCTTTGTGTGTAGTTAAAAACCATATAATTGATTTTCTAACATCAAATAAGCACGCAATTATAACTAATTTAGGTTACTGGTTCAAAGAGGCAAAAAGACAGATAGATAAAGAGACTAAAGAATAAATATAACTTTAACACTTTCCTTGGAGATAAAGTTTATAATGAAATATGGACAATAAATATTTGGAAGGTTTAGGTCGTGTAATTGTAAATTTTAGTTCTTTAGAGATGTATTTGAGCTTTCTTATATGGAGATTAATGGAGACTGGTTTAGAATTAGGTAAAATTATTACTTGTGAATTGTCATTTCAAGGTAAGATAAATCTATTAGCTTCTGTATATAAATTAAAATTTGGAATACCGAAAGGCTCGGAAGTTGATTTATTAATAAAACGTCTCGTTAAAGCAGAGGAAGATAGAAATAAAATTATGCACTCATGTTGGTTAATAGACGAAAAAAATAAAAAAACAACACGATACAAGATAACAGCGAAACAAAAACAAGGACTTAAAGATAATTTCGAAGAGTTTAATACTCAACATGTAAATAAAATAGCTAATTTTATTGGTGATTTAACAAAAGATTTAGGAAGGCTAATTACAAAGCATTCGCCATAACAGATTCAACAAGATGGTGAGAAATAAATAATTCTCAAAATAGAGATTTAATAATTATTGCTGTTTAATATAATTGATTTATGGGTATTAAGGAGGAAAATCAAGTAATTATAAGTGGTTGGATAAAAACTGCTCAAGATGAATTTACTGCTTACAAAATAATTCAAAAAAGTGAGCCAGATTATCGTATTCTTTTTCGACAAAAGTATAATGCACTTTGTCAATCACTAGAGCTAGCTCTCAAAGCTTTTTTAATTTCAAAAGGTTTATCAGTTAAAGATGTCAAAGCGATCGGACACGATTTAATAAAATTAATCGACACAGCACGTACCCAATATAGCTTAATGATTTCACCTAAAACATACGGAATGATAATGATGTTAAATCCTACTTATAAGTCAAGACAATTACTGTATTTTGAAAAGCAATACGCACTGCCTTCAGATATAAATATACTAGCAAACACTACTCGTTTACTCATATCAAAAATCACATTCGATAATTAAAAAAATCATCCGCTTAAAAATGCACCAAAACCTGAATAAAAAGTTCCCACTTCGTCAACCAGAGCGAGTTTTAATAAGCTAAATGCTTAAATAATGTTAATCCGTGCGGATATGATTAAAAAGTATTAAATCTCAATTTGCACCTGCTTAAAAGTCTGATAGACTTTATACATATAAGTTTCTAAAGAGTTCCATTCTGGGACGCTTGGGCTCACTGATGAATAAAATTAAAGCGATTGTTTTGGATGTTGACGGTGTCATCGTTGGTGATAAGGCCGGTTTTAATGCTCCCTACCCTCCTACAGAAGTTATTAACAAGCTA
>Ga0075795_116_pt1 | contig 8270 bp, 5 predicted proteins | sample RifGroC2_FD_67891 | JGI IMG/M metagenome (GOLD analysis project Ga0075795, IMG submission 67891) | Microgenomates (Roizmanbacteria) bacterium GW2011_GWC2_34_23 | reverse complement strand
GGGTTTGACTTTAATAGACTCTCTGGAAATACTAAAAAAACAAACAACAAAACTGCCACTCCGAAAAATGATAGAAGAAATTGACACAAAAATTAAGGGCGGATCTTCTTTTTCTGTTGCTTTACTCGATTATAAAAACATTTTTTCAAAACTCTATATTTCTTTAGTTAAGTCTGGTGAAGCGTCGGGTAAATTAGGTGAAATTCTTTTAAGACTAGCAGATAACCTAGAAAAAGAACGGGAATTTAAAAGCAAGCTAAAAGGGGCTTTGGTTTATCCAGTTATTGTAATAATCGGAATGTTTGCGGTGATGTTTATTATGGTGACCTTTGTCTTACCTAAATTATTGGGCCTTTATAAAGATTTCAATGTTGAATTGCCAACGTCAACCAAGATTTTAATTGCGGTTTCATCCTTTTCAACCAAATTCTGGCCATTAGTGTTAGTGATGATATTTGTGGCCTCATATTTTGCTAAAAAATATTTAGCAACAAAAGCTGGCAAAAACTCTTTTGATCAGTTTATTTTAAAATTACCGGTTTTTGGACACATTGTTTCAATTTCGGCGCTTGTTGAATCGACTCGCACTTTAGCAATTTTAATTTCCTCTGGAATTTCAATTCTAGAAGCTCTTTCAATTGTCGTTGACGCGACTGAGAATTCCGTTTATCAACAAGCTTTTTTAACAGTAAGTCATAAAGTGGAAAAAGGACTATCTTTGGGTACGGCGCTTGAGCAGGAAGAAATGTTTCCTCCGATTTTGGTTCAAATGAGCCAAGTTGGAGAACAGACAGGTAATTTAGATGATACTCTTTTCCGGCTTTCTAAGTATTTTGAGATGGAGTCTGAAATGGCAACGAAGACAATGACGACCTTAATAGAACCTGCAATATTGGTCGTTCTAGGCGTAGGAGTAGGCTTCTTGGTCATGTCTGTAATTACGCCGATTTACAATTTGACGAATTCGTTTAAATAAAGACAGTCTTAATTAAGACTGTCTTTATTAAGAGAGTCCTTTTAATCCCTCGATATTTTTTCTCCCTTATATTTCTCCACTGCTTTTTTTAGTTCCTCCCATTCTTCAATCTTATATTTCCCAACAAAATACTCAACCGCTTTTTTGGTTTTACTAATTAATTCAAAGTCGGCTAAATTGGCAATTTTTAGGTTTACAAATCCGTGTTGTTCTGTACCAAATATATTTCCCGCTCCACGATTACTCAGATCAAATTCTGCAAGTCTAACACCAAGATTATTTTTACAAAAAAAATTAAGTCGTTTAATAGTTTTTTCTGAGAGATTTTCAGAAAAAAGTAAACAATAAGATTGTTTGTCCGAGCGTCCAACTCTACCTCGCAGCTGATGTAACTGGGCTAATCCAAAACGTTCTGCCCCTTCAATAATCATAATAGTTGCGCCGGGAATATCTATTCCAACCTCAACAACTGGGGTACTGACAAGAATATCAATTTTTTTGTTTTTGAAATCAGACATTATTTGATTTTTTTCCGTAGATTTCATTCGTCCATGTAGTAGAGACAAGGCATGCCTTGTCTCTACATTATTAAATATTTTTTTTATATTTTCGAATTCAATTTTAACAGCTTTGACAGACTTTAAAGTTTCGGACGTTGATTCTTCAATGAGAGGACAAACGATAAATACCTGTGCAGCATTTTCTTTGATTTGTTTTTTAATCCATAGATAACCATCCCCCCTTTTTTCTTTTGGAATCAAAAATGTTTTTATAACTTGGCGTCCAATGGGCATTTCTTCTATGTAACTCAAATCAAGTTCTCCATATAAAGTCAGAGCAACTGTTCGAGGAATAGGTGTTGCCGTCATTGTCAATAAATGAGAATTCAAAGCTTTTTCTTTAAGAAGAGCTCGTTGATTAACTCCAAATCGATGTTGTTCATCAATAATAACCAAGCCGACTTTCTTAAATTTAAGTTTTTGACTCAATAATGCGTGAGTCCCAATTATAATATCGTAATTGTTTTTTTTATTTTTATTTGACCCAGTAATCAAACCCACCCTAAGGGTGTCCAGCTTTAAAAAAAGATCTTTGATTGTTAAAAAGTGTTGATTCGCCAGTATCTCGGTCGGGGCCATGATGATTGATTGATAACCGTTAAGAAATGAAAGATAACAAGCAATGGTAGCAACAACGGTTTTTCCAGAGCCCACGTCTCCTTGCAGAAATCGATTCATTGGGGTGGTATTACCTAAATCAGTTATAATTTCGTCAATTGCTTTTTGTTGATCCCCAGTCAATTTAAACGGTAAACTGGCGATAAATTGGTTAATTTGAAAATTGAAAATTGATAATTGAAATTTATTTCCAACCCGTTCTTTCTTCCATTCTTTTTTAATCAAATTATTGGCTAGTTGTAAATTAAACAGTTCATCAAAAGCCAATCTTTCTCGGGCTTTATCAGCCATATCAAGATTATCAGGAAAGTGAATTTGCTGATAGGCTGTTTGATCATCGATTAAATTATTAAATGAAATTATTTTTGGTGGTAAAAATTCTGGGACGACACGGGGGTCGTCCCCTACGATAGAATTCAAAACGAAAAACATTTTCTCTCGAATCGTCTTTGCTGAAAGACCCTTTTTTTCCGAATAAACAGGAACTAATCTTCCCGTGTGAATTTTTTTGTCGTTAATTTCGTATTCTTTGGGCTCTATAGTTAATTTTGAACCAAATAGCTTAACCAAACCTGCAACAGAAATAGTTTCTCCGATTTTTAAAACTCTAATTAAGTATGACTGATTAAACCAATTTACTTCAACTATTCCAGTATCATCGGTTATGACAACTTTTTGAATTGTAATTCTTGAGCGAGTATATTGATTTTTTGCTTCAATAATTTTTCCGGATATAGTGACAATTTCCCCAACCTGGATTTTATCTATTTTTGAAATTACCGAATAATCTTCATAACGGGAAGGAAAATAATTAAGCAAGTCGAAGTAAGTATTGATGCCAAGTCTCTTTAATTTTTTTATTGTAATTGAGCTGGTAGAAGGAAGAGATTGAATAGGAGAAGATAACATATTAAATGTTAAAGATTAAATATTAAAGGTTAAAGAAATATTAAACAGTTAAAACCCTGCCTGCCGGCAGGCAGGTTAAACAGTTAAAAAAACTTTTAAACCGTAAAACCTTAAACATGTTTTTTCTTTAATAGTTTAATATTTAACAGTTTATTTAACCTTTAACCGTTTAAGATTTAATCTTTTATCTCATAAACATCGGTGCAAATGACATTAGTATCAATAGTATCGAGGAAACAATCATTATTACTTTCCATATACTATTAATACTTCAATCGTTTAATCGATTGAAGTAAATTTACTTTGGACAATCTTTTGATTTTACGAATCCAGCTTTCTTTGCCTCACCCTCATTACAAAACCACCTGTCAGTTGTCCCGGGTTTGATAGTTATTCTATCATAGTTGTAGCAATCGGGTGTGTGGTAAATGCGAGTATTATCAGCTGGTCGGTAGTTTCCTTTGATAATACAGCCTTCTTTTTTTGTCTGGCAAAAACTTGACCAGACTCCCCTAGCCGCTAATTTTGCTTTGTCTTGCGATTGCTCAATCAACAAAGAATTTTCTGTGACAGTTTTTCCTTTCATAAAATATGCCAAGCCTTCCTCAGTCATCACTTCGTTAATTAGTAGTTTGTCAACAAATATGTAAGTTATAATTCTACCGAAACTATCTCTGCCAAATTTTTCATATTGAATTTTTTTATTTAGAACCAAATTCTCCATCCTTGTTTTGGCATCAACCCCTAAGCAATCTTTGGGATACTCAGGCGCATTAATCTCATAAAGTCGCAGTCTCTCGCCGTCCGACGTGTCAACTGTGTCCCCATCAATAACTTTTTTTACAACCACTTCAACACGATTAGTTTTCTTTAGAAAATAGCTATTAAGATTTTTAAATAAAGTAGAAAAATTTAAACTAATAGAAGAAAAAAAAATTATTAACAAAAAAATAAAAACACTCTTTGAAATTTTCATATTCTTTTCATAATTATAAACTATAACATCAAAATCAACACGAATATAAAAACACTTCAATCGTTTAATCGATTGAAGTGTTTTAGATTCCAAACTGTTTTTTTCTTTCACTTTCTCTTTTTCTTTCCCATGCAATTTTCCAATTTACTCCATATTTTCCAGGTGCAAATATTGTATTAAAAAAATCATCAATGATTTCTTTTGTTTTATCCCTAATAATAATATTATCAAAGGCTTTTATAAGTCCGTCATTTTTATCTTCGATTAATAATTTAAATTTAGCAACGGTCGCAGATGAGACATTCAGCGCCATACAAATATTATGGAAATCAATATTTTTTAAAAGTAAATATATGATCGCAATTCTTTTTGCAAATACAATTCTTTCATTATAAGAAAATACCCCGTTTATGATTTCATTGAATTCCTTTCTATCATCTTGATTCCCAATAATTTCAAAAAATAATCCAAATAACTTGTCTAAAACATCATCTCTCAATTTATATTTAGATACTCGTGCCATACTTCAATCGTTTAATCGATTGAAGTATTTATTTTATTAATAACGGTAAATTTTCAATCGAGAAATAAAACGATAAATATAGATTATTTGTTAATAAAAACTTTGTCAACCGCTTATAACCTACAAAATCATCATTTTAGATTGTTAAGATATGCTTAAATTATCGATAGATATTCTGTAAATAATACCTCAGACAACCATACAGTAATTTAACAATGAAACAATGATTTTTGTTATACTCTCTTTATGTATTTATCTCGCCGTCTGCGATTCAGCTCACAATATGATAAAGAAAAACTGATTGCTAAACTTCTATTTTTTCTAACAGGAGCAGTTATTTTTGGTTTTATCATTATCTTTATACTTTTTGCCTGGTATGCAAAAGATCTTCCTTCGCCTTCTAAACTTTCTCAACAAACAGGTTATTCGACAGTCTTTTATGATCGAGATGGGAAAGTTCTTTATGACATGTATAAGGATAAAAATCGCGTTCCGGTTACCTTTGAAGAGATTCCAAAAACACTCAAAGAAGCAACAATTGCAATAGAGGATAAAAATTTTTATAAACATGGTGGCTTTTCTCAAACTGGTATGATTCGGGCTTTTCTTAATATGTTTTTAGGTCGTGGTCTTCAAGGCGGCTCAACCATCACTCAACAGTTAATTAAAAATGTTTTGTTAACTAATCGCCAGACTATCACCAGAAAAGTTCAGGAAATGATATTGGCCTTTGAGGTCGAGCGCCGCTATAAAAAAGATGAAATACTGCTCATGTATTTAAACGAGTCTCCTTATGGTGGAACTTACTGGGGGGTTGGAACAGCGGCAAAAGCATATTTTGGCAAGTCGGCTAAGGATTTGAACTTAGTTGAATCGGCAATTTTAGCTGGATTACCCCAGTCTCCCAGTCTTTACTCACCTTTTATTGGCAAAAATGATGCCTGGAAAACTCGAACGAAAAGCGTTTTACGTCGAATGCGCGAGGACGGATATATAACTAAGGATCAGGAAAACACTGCCCTAAAAAAAGTTGAAATAACAAAATTTAATGCGCCTAAAATTTTGATCGAAGCCCCTCATTTTGTATTTTTTGTCAAGGATCAGATAGAGCAGGAATACGGTTCAAAAATAATCGATAAAGGCGTTAAGATTAAAACTACCTTGTCTCTAGAAGTACAACAGACAGCCGAAAAAATTGTCAAAGAAGAAATTGCCAAATTAAAAGATTTTAACGCTACTAATGCCGCCGTTGTAGTCCTTGATTCTAAAACTGGAGAAGTTTTAGCTATGGTCGGCTCTTATGATTTTAATGATGAGAAATTTGGAAAATTTAATGTAGCTGAGCTAGGGTTGCGTCAACCAGGGAGCGCTTTAAAACCTTTTACTTATGGTTTAGCTTTTGAAAAGGGTTATAACCCCTCAACAATATTTATGGATGTCAAGACTACTTTCCCTGATCAAGGGGCGGAAGATTATTCTCCAGTTAATTATGACGGTAAATTTCGAGGACCGGTTCAGCTTAGATTTGCTTTAGGAAATTCTATCAACATTCCAGCTGTAAAATTATTATCCGTCCTCGGTCTTCGCGATTTTCTAACTAAATTAGATGACCTTGGCATGCCAACTTTTGCTCCAAATTCAGATAATTTAAAACGTTTTGGACTTTCCTTAACTTTGGGAGGTGGCGAAACTACCTTGCTTAATCTTACTTCTGCTTACTCAGTACTGGCAAACGGTGGTTTAAAACATGACATTAATTCAATTGCCGATATTTCCGATTTTAAAGGAAAAAATATTTTCAAAAAGGTTCGAATCCAAGAAAAAAGAGTATTTTCTTCTGAAGTTTCCTTTTTGCTTTCTCATATTTTGTCAGATAATAATGCCCGGCTGGATGAATTTGGCCCAAATTCGTATCTTAACGTTCCCGGGAAAACCGTAGCTGCCAAAACCGGAACAACTGATGATAAACGTGATAACTGGACAGTCGGTTACACCAAATCAATTACTGTTGGCGTTTGGGTCGGTAATAATGATAATAGCAAAATGAATCCAAAAATTGCCTCTGGAGCTACCGGAGCTTCTCCAATTTGGTACAGGATTATGCGGGAGTTACTTAAAAAATATGACGACGGAATTATGGATAAACCGGACAAAGTCAAGGCTTTGACAATTGATGCATTTTTAGGCGGACTTCCAAAAGACGGCTATCCAACCCGATCAGAGTATTTTATTGAGGGGTCAGAGCCAAAAGATACTTCTCCCTGGTATAAAAAATTAAAAATATCAAAATCTAACGGAAAACTTGCCAATGAGGTTGAAGTAAAGAGTGGTAATTATGAAGAAAAAGATTTTATCGTGATTAGCGAAAGCGATCCTGTTTCCACTGATGGAAAAAATAGGTGGCAGGAAGCGATTAATGCTTGGGCCGGGCAACAGGGAGATAATAAATTTAAGCCCCCAACAGAAACATCCGACGCATCTTCTGACTCAGTAATTGTTTCGATAAAAAGTCCTTCAGGACAAACTACCGTTTCTTCAGGTAATCTTAATATAAAAGCCAAAATTATTTCTTTGGATAAATTGAAAAACGTTAAGATTAAATTAAATGGAGAAATAAAATTTGACTGGAGCGAAGATAAACGTGATATTGATGAAACAGTTTCAATAATAGCTGACGGGGTTTATGAGCTCCAGATAATTGGGACTAATGAAAAAGACAAGCAAGGTGAATCAACAATCAAATTTGGAGTCAATAAACCGTGGGACTATGTAACGCCTGCTCCGTAAAGTATAGGGTCAGTCCCTTTAGGGTCTGACCCTATTTAGCTCTTCTTTCGCTTCTTCTTCGGTGATGTTGCGATCAGGCGAAGAATAATAGAAGCGGAGGGTGAGCTTATTTCGATATAAAGTTACGACTTCGATTTTTTGCAGTAACTTTGACTTGAAAGCTTTTTGCCGTACAACCGCGTAGGTTGTATGAGGCTGAATTTCAAAGGTTTTATCTAATTTTATGATGGCGTATGGGTGAAGTGGTTTATATTTTGGCACTAACTGACAGTTGTTAATTAAAGATTGAAAGTCAATTTCTGTCATAAATACTCCGTCCTTCTCATTGATTTCCGGTATTAATAATTGTTCAATATTTAATTCTTTATAAACCGCTTCAATAATTCCTTTTAGGTCATAATAATCAGTATTGACGGCGATGCCCAGCCGGTATATTTCTTGTGGTAGGGAACAAAGATCTTTGTTCCCTACGGGAATGTACACCTTCCCAATTTCAAAAAATTTTAAAACATCCTTTTTTCCCTGATTTTCTTTTATATTTTTTTTAAGCGATGGCAATAAGCTAATTCTCAAGTATTCGATATCTTCAGAAATGCTATTTAATAATCTTAGGTGATCCTTAATTTTTAACCCAGAATCTTCAATCGTATCTTTTGAAATCATTGAATAGTTAATTACTTCATTGAGGCCTAAATGTTTTAAAAATATTTTAATGCGATTTTGAAAGACAAATACATCTTCCATTTCTTTTGGTTGATCAACGTAAACGATTGGCTGTAATATCGAAGGGATGTTATGATATCCATAAACACGTGCCACTTCCTCAATAATATCTTCAGGGATATCTATATCATTAGCTCTCCACGACGGCACCGTGATCTGTAGGGTCTGACCCTCTCGGAGGGTCAGACCCTTGTTTGG
>Ga0075795_116_pt2 | contig 10803 bp, 14 predicted proteins | sample RifGroC2_FD_67891 | JGI IMG/M metagenome (GOLD analysis project Ga0075795, IMG submission 67891) | Microgenomates (Roizmanbacteria) bacterium GW2011_GWC2_34_23 | reverse complement strand
AACCGGAAGGACGGGAATCCTGTTGTTTAGATTATTACCTGAGATAAAAGAACTGTCTTTGATCTTGATCCATGGTAAGGGGGCAGTTGTTGGAGTTGGAGTTGGGGTTGGAGTTGGGGTTGGAGTGGAAGTAGGAGTTGGAGTTGGGGTTGCAACGATAAAATTAACGGTCCGTCCTCCGGTTGACCAACTATTCTCCGCCCAGACATAACAGTAGCCGCCAATATTATTACAGGTATTTTCAGCAAAACCGGCAACGGATGGGGTGACGCCGACGACGATAAATGCTCTGTTTAATTGATCAGCCAATGCAATCCTCCCCCCTAAACGGTTATTAACACTGTTAAATTTGGAGAAAGTAAAATCATTATCATTGGCAGAACAATAAGCCGCTCCTTTTTTAGTACAAACTGATCCTGAACAGTCAACCCCGCAGATTTGCTTTGAATTAACAGCTGTACCGGTAGGGTTTTTAACAACGACTCTTATCCAGGGGGTGGGAGTTGGGGTAGCTATTGGCACACAGGCATAATCAGTCCATTGATAATTATGATGATTACACACTTCATTGCCCTCTTCATCTTCATGTGTATTATCACAACACCCCGTTATCTTTCGTGCATTTCCTTCAACGATATCCGTATCTTTATAGTCTGATGTACAAAAAGTTCGAGTCACTTGAGAATAATTAGGTGTATAATTTGGCGCACAGTTTTCACCTCCCATTGGGTTAGGCGGAGCCCACTTATTATGTACGGCAAAGTCATTAGCAAAGTAGGTGTTGGTATTATCAACGGTCAGGTTGTAGACGTATGATTCTTCCTCAACTCTTGTTTTTTGGGTTATCTCCTTTGCCGTCAACTGACCGTTCTCCAGGACATATACAGTATCGCCTATTTTAAGGTCTTCAACGATCTTGAATTGATTGGAGCCAATATAGAAGGGATGGTTGTATGTCACCTTAACCATATATTCCCCTGCCTCAAGTGTGTAGTGGTACGGTTTGGGATACTTAAAAATCCTGACGACTTTGGAGTAAGCGATTTTCTCATCTTTAAAAGAGAGGACTTCATCCCCAACCCTAATATCCTCTATCTTTCTCTCTCCTGTTGTAGTCTTAACAAGGGTTCCGGGGAGGAAGGAGGAGGCGGAACTATTACAAGAACAGTCGCAATCGCTGGATTGACCATAAGTGCAGGCATCAACCCCATTGCCATAAATAACTCCAATACACTGACAATATGTACCGGCTGAACAGTAAAGTTGTGAACATAAATCATTCTCAGCATGCGAATTTTTAATAAAAACTAAGAAAAATAAAGATAATATAAAAAAATAAAGAAATAATCTAAAAAATCTATGAATTTTCACTAAATAATTATAGCAGTAAGAATTAAGAAAAGTAAATACTTACTTTAAGAAGTTAATTAATCACAATAATAACTATATGATCCATCAATATTTTGTATTCTAGTATAACCTTCTATCTCTCCAGTTCTTTCTAAACCTTGACTCATTTTAACCCAACTATTCATGTCTCCCGTTTGAACCTCTGACGGATAAGTAATAGACATACTATTAATGTAACCTAATTCGCCTTTTTTAGGCATATGGTTAGTCCCTACTACTCCTCGTTGAGTTGCCTGTTGAAAAGTAAATGGACCTTTACTCCCATCAATAGCTATGCATGCCGTCGCAATGACAGCAGCTGGGGTTGCTCTTACTTCGGAATCTGTATGATTAAAATTATTTATCACATTCTGTAGTATAAGTGTCATAGTAACAACGGGCACAGCAATCAAATTAAGTACACTTATAACGTTACCTGACTCATATTTTCGTATTTGAAATCGATCTATTTTAAAATTCCCTTTTTTTTTGACGACTTCTAGATGAGCCATATTTAACCCTATAATAACATACTATATTTTTTTTGTCAAATTTAAATGCAATTTACTTATTATTAAATTCTACTTTAGAATAGTTATCTTAAAGTTTGGCAAATTATTTTCTTTTATATCATTTGGGGTAAAGCTTATTTTGATATTTTGTCCGATTTCTAGATCCTTATAAGAAATAGATTTTCCAGTAAGATCCATTATTGTTATTCTATCAATGTCTTCTTTACTAAAAGCAAAATTAAATATTTGCATCTTTTTATTTTCTTCAAGTTCCTTTTCAATACTTAAACGTAGTACTGGCTTATAGCCTCCAGGGAGAGTCTCTGTTTCATCTACCTTAATTTTAATTATCTTCCCCTGAAATTCTTGTTTTGTGGGAGATGGGGTGAGGGAAATGGGAGTGGGAGATTTGGTTGGGATTAGAGGGGCGGGGGTTGGGGTGAGGGTTGGGGCAATGGTGGTGGTGATCTTTTTGTTTGGAACGATGTAGAAGAAGTAGGTGAGCTCGGCGATCAGGACGAGGAAAAGGATCGCGAATGTAATCCTTAAAATTGAATTAATAATATTCGAATTGTCTGAAACAGGTTCCATATCTTAAGATTACGCTGATTAAGATAGATTTTCAAGGGCTAAACAAAGACAGTCTTATTTAAGACTGTCTTTATAAAGAGTGTCCCTAAATTTAAGATTTAAGCATTAGTAAATATTCTTCTCGGGAAATTTTGGCAGTTCGAAGATTATTTTTGATAATAAAAACAGGAATAGTTTTATACATCGGTATGACAACCGGTCTTATAAATCCTTGTTTTTCGTAAATCAAGTGATCACCTTTTTGCCTAACAAAACTCCATCCTAATTTTTGAAAAACAAAACACAATTTTTTATAGTGAACTGGAGTGATTTTCACTTTATAGATAAAAAGGGAAAGGTTGAATAATAATTTTAGGAAATGAAAAAAGAGATTTTTTTACTGATATTCCTGATTCTTGTAAGAACTCCTCAAGATTACCTTTTCTTTTTACTTCTTCGATGGTAATTTCAAGAGCCTGTCTTACATTTTTTACCGCAATTTCTTCAGTCTTGCCACAAGAAGAAACATCAAACTCGGGAATATAGGCAATATAAGGGGCTTCTTTCGCCTCTTTTTCGTAAAGAATTTTGATTGTGACAGGATAATTATATGATTTCATATTAACGTCTAATTATAACATAAATTCAAAATCAATGGCTTTACTTAAACTCTATCATAAATCAAAACCATGGTTGGGGCAATGTTGGTGACGATTTTTTTATTTGGAACGATGTAGAAGAAGTAGGTGAGCTCGGCGATCAGGACGAGGGAGAGGATCGCGAATGTAATCCTTAAAATTGAATTAATAATATTCGAATTGTCTGAAACAGGTTCCATACCTCAAGACTACGCTGATTAAGATAGATTTTCAAGGGAAAAAAACACACATTGCTATATTGACATATTGTCATATGGATAATTTTGTTTGGGTAAAGTTTATAAGGTGATTGATCTCTTTTGGTAGTTTTCTAAGTTCATTTATAGTATAGTCAAAGTCCTTTTGAGTTATTAACTGTCTGATTGATGCTTTTTTAATCCAATGGGCAGATTCGTATGCTGAGGCTCGTGCGTTGTAATAAAATTTTATTTTATCCTTTTTATGATACCTGCCAAACCCTTCAGCAATATTTGCAGCAATAGAATCAGTTGCATCTGTCAATTGAGCCCCTAAAGTTCGCTTCTCGAACCATTTCCACTCAACAACCAATTTCCAAATATAATCTGATAAATTAGAAGAAATAATATATGAATTCAAATCCTCCAATTTCAAGTATTGCTTTCCAAGCATATAACAATATAACCATATAACAAATTGCTTGTCAGTCGCTTATAACCTACAAAAATACGGAAACGGGGTGTAGAGACAGTAAAAAAATGACGATAGATACTTTATTGATTTCTCAATTTAATTCTTGTTTGATAAAAAAGCGAGGCAATTTCTTCAGGACGGGTTTGGCTGCAGGCAACATCATTGCAATATTTGATATTAAAACTTATAGAAACCGATGGTTGTGAATAAAGATATTTTCTTGAACAGGAGATAGAAAAACTGCTTATCCGAGTCTTTGACGAGGTTAAATTAATTGAGGCTAAACTTGCTGAAGAAGAAGCAATTGTATTACCGCTTACTAAATAACCAAACCACGATCCTTCACCATTTAAAAAGTAAAGACTAGACGTTGAAGAATAACTGGTTGAATCGTTAGCACATTTTAAATTTGTTGCGTCGGGTGGGATTGGCGAATTGCTACTTAAAATCGTAACAGCTTCATCCCTTATGGTATTCTCGATAAGATTAATTACATAATCCCCCTCTTTTTTAACAGTATTTAAACGATAAATTTTTGTTTGTTGCTGAAGTAAAACAAAAAAAATTGCAAATATCACCGGCAAAGTCAAACCAATGACAGCGACGACCACAATTGTCTCAATTAAGGTGAAACCCTTTTTAATATTTATTCCCATAAATTATAAACTGATTTTAAAACAACTTTTTGTTCTATACCATTTTCAAGCCAACTAACCGTTAAATTAGTCGTAACTCTATTAACTGGACTACCGCTATTTGTTATTAACAGATCTCTTTTTAAAAAGGCGGGTGTGCCTAATGAATATGTGCTACATAAACCACTTGTCCAACTTAGAGTATTCAGGCAATAATTAGTTCCCGTGTGAGTAGTGAACACTTGCCAGTCATCTTCTTTTTCTTGTTTTACCCATTCAATACCTTCTTCAGCGTAACGAGTAGCTAAAATTTTATGTTCCTGAACTTTTAAATTTCTTAAACTAAAGGTTGTTATTGTCACAGCCGAAATGAAAAATAAAGAAAGAATAGTAACGAAAACTAACACTTCGGTAAGGGTAAACCCGTTCGACTCACTTCGTTCGCTCAGGGCAAGTGCTTTTTTCATAAATAATTTGATTATTTTAACAAGAAACAAGCGTTTCGTTCAACTCAACTATTCCAATTGGTGAAATAGAAATATTTACACACTTATTAATCGCGGAATTTTTTAATCTAATCGTATTGCTGATAAAATTTGGATTAATCATAAGTGGTGAAAAATTATAATTACCCGTTCCTACAGTTGCAGTTATATTGGTCAATAAATTATAGTTTTGAACAACGGAATAGACCGAAGCACAACCAAATGATAATGAGTAGGAGCCTGAAGAAATTATTACTCGATAGCCAGTAAAATCGGTACAGTTTTTATCAAATAAATCAGCCGTTAATGCCTTTTTTTTTGCTAACTCAAGAACATCTATTAATTTTTTCGCCTCATTTTTTAATTTTAATTGACTGGCATTTTCATTATATCGAGCTAAAAAAATCCCGCTAAATATTGATAAAATTCCCATGACAACAATTAATTCGATTAAGGTGAATCCTTTACTTTTGTCCATAAGGGCCTAAGCAATAAGTACAGTTACTCGTGCATTGTGTGGTGAGAGATTGGCAAGTTGTTGCCACCGATTCTAAGTGAGTAGCTAAAGTATAATCAGAACCAGTACTGCTATTGTAGTAATAAATATAAGTTGGGTTTTTTGGGTCAGTTGGGACGGATTGTATATAAATGGTTGGGGCTGTTAATTGAGATAAGCCAGTTGTAGGGTAAGTATCATTATTTGAACGATACATTTCTAAAGCGGCACTTAATTGAGAAAGATCAGCTTTTCTTTTTGCATCGCGTGACTGTTTTAGAAAAACCGTATAAGTGACTATAGCCGCAGACGTCATAAGAACTATGATGGTAACAACGACCAGGATTTCAACGAGAGTAAAGCCTTTTTTCACTTTATGAACTTTATAAACTTTATAACTTTATAAACTTATTTATTGTTGATTACTAACTGAGAAATCTGTCGTTGATGTTTCTGTGTCAGCGGTAATGGTATAGGCTGTTGTTGTGGTTGTTGAAACAGTGTACTGATATGTGCCAGTGTTAAGTGGATCAGTCAAAGTAAAAGTGATACTAGTGTTTGGTGCGGGACAGGTTGCCGTAATTGTACCCGGACTACCAGAAATAGTTGGGTACGCAAAACTGTTAACCGAATAACACTGTTCCATTACCTGTTGAGCTGCCTTCAAATCCCCCTGTCTTTTCGCATCGCGGGCTTTTTTTTGGACAGTCGAATATGAAGCAAATCCCATGCTAACTAATATAGCAATAATTCCGATGACGACGAGCATCTCAAGGAGAGTAAAGCCTTTTTTAATCATATTTAAAAATTTCTAATTTCTAATTATTCTAATTGACCTAATAAAGCACCAATTTCTAAACTTCAATTTCCCAATTGGTAATTGAGACTTGGTTATTTTTTAGAAATTAGATCAATTAGGTTAATTAGGTCAATTTATAATCCTACGGTTGTGTTACTACATAGCTTTTTGTACTGCTACATGTATAGCTGGCAGCACAATTAGCAGTTGTTCCATCTGGATCGGCTTTATTCTCTAAACATGCACATAAAGTATAGGTTAAATTTCCATTGTTAATATAATAATAATTATTTGGTGTTCGATTTGGATCTCCAGGAAACTTGTTCATATAAACATTACCAGCACAATCTGCGCCACTTGACCAACAAACGTTAATAGTTGGCAAAGATAGAGGAATAGCTGTTGGCGTTTGGTCTTGTTTATAAAGTTCAAAGGCTTTTTGGATCTGTCTTAAATCTGATTTTCTTTGCGAGTCGCGAGCCCTCTCACGTGCCGCCATAAAATTTGGCAAAAATAAAGCCGAAAGACTACCGATGATGGCGATGACGACGAGGAGTTCTATTAATGTAAACGATTTTTGCATAATTTCTAATTACTAATTATTCTAATTGACCTAATCAAGCCTCAATTTCTAAACTTCAATTTCCCAATTGGTAATTGAGACTTGGTTATTTTTTAGAAATTAGATCAATTAGGTTAATTAGGTCAATTTATTTTATAGTATATGTTTTCCAAATAAAAATCAATCCCTGATCAACTGTTAATTGCGGGTTAAGATTATTGCTATCTAAAAGCTTATTTAATTTCAAAATTTCTTTAAGAATTAATGTAGCTTTTTTATCAGAGTCTAATCTTCCGTGAAAAAACGAAATTAATTGAATAAGAATTTTTTTTGCCGATTCTTTGTCTGTGATTTTGAATTGGATTAATGGTATTTTCGTTTCATCAAAAACAAATTTATTAACATTTTTTATTTTTCTTTCTTCTAATTTAATAATCTTTACCCTAGAAATAATCGTAGGTAATAAATTGTTTTTATTATCTGTTGTCAACACAAATTGAACATTGGAAGGAGGTTCTTCAAGAAGTTTCAAGAAAGAATTTTGTGCCGGGATTGATGAAAGATGAAAATTTTCAAGAAAATAGATTCTAACTTTTGGATTAAATATCTTCGCTTCTTTTTTTAGATTTTTGATATCTTCGATAGAATATTCTTTTGTTGAAGGGATAATTTCGAGGAAGAGAGAACCTACTTTAAGATCAGTAATATATTTATTAATTAGTTTTGTTTCTTTTGAAAGAATTAATAAAGGAATCATATATAAACATTATATACGATTGTTCTATTGTTCAATTGTTACATTGTTAAAAACAACAATCGAGCAATGAAGCAATGAAACAATGAAATTGTATTTGTATTTGATCGATGAATTATTATATATTTAAATTATGAACGTTTCTCCGAAATTATTACTAGGTCAATTAGTAAAAAATAAACAAATTACAGAAGCTGAAGCTAATCAGTACGAAGTTGCCAGTTTACAAAAAGATGTTTCCATTATTGATTATTTATATAAGTACACCAATCTTCAAAGAATTGAAATTGTAAAAGCGCAGGCCGAGATCGAAAAAATTACCTATGTTGATTTGGAAAAAACACCAATTGATTCTGAGGCAGTTGGCTTAGTATCTGAATCTATTTCCCGCCGCTATAAAATTATTCCTTATCTATTTGACTCAATAAATGCGACTATTTCTATTGCAACTGAAGATCCGTTTGATCGTTCAATTATTGATTTTCTAGAAAAAAAAACCGGTAAAAAAATAATTTTATCTTTAGCGGATAAAGAACAAATTATTAAGATGATCGATCTTTCTTTTAGTCAAGGCTTATCTCCAGAAGTACGTGATGCGCTAAAAGAATATTCACCTGACCTTCATAAAGAAATTAACAATAGCAATGTTCAATTACAGCAGGCTCCGATTGCAAAAATCGTCTCCACAATCCTAGAATTTTCCGTTAAAGGGCGTGCTTCAGATATTCATATTGAGCCAGAAGAAACCAGAACCAAAGTCCGTTATCGAATAGATGGTATTCTTCAAGAAAAATTATCTTTACCTAGAACGATTCATGAAGCTCTAATATCCCGTATAAAAATTTTAGGGGAAATGAAAATAGATGAAAAAAGGATTCCCCAGGATGGTCGTTTTACCTATAAGTCTGTAAAAGATGAGGTAGATCTTCGTGTCTCAACCTTACCAACTGTTTTTGGAGAAAAAGTCGTTATGCGACTACTCAAAAAAACCGGCGGTATCCCCTCTCTTTCCGATTTAGGTTTTGGTGGACCACAGTTAAAAGAATTAGAAGAAGCAATTGCCAAACCTTATGGAATAATTTTGATTACAGGGCCGACTGGAAGCGGTAAGACGACCACCCTCTATTCAATTTTATCTAGATTAAATAAACCTACGGTTAATATTGTGACGTTGGAAGACCCGGTCGAATATCAGATTGCCGGTATTAACCAAGTTCAGATTAACGTTCAGGCTGGTTTGACATTTGCAACCGGCCTAAGAGCGTTTTTACGCCAGGACCCAAATATTATACTGGTAGGAGAGGTTCGAGATAAGGAAACGACTCAACTGGCAATTCAAGCAGCCTTAACCGGTCATTTAGTTTTTTCGACTTTGCACACTAACGATGCCGCAACTGCCATTCCCCGTTTAATTGATTTAGGCGCAGAATCTTTTTTAATTGCGTCTGTTCTAACCGCAATTTTAGGTCAAAGAATTTCTCGAAAAATTTGTCCTTATTGTAAAGCTTCCTACCCTGCATCGGCCGAAGTAACGGCTAATATTAAATCAGTTTTGGGACCGCTTTTTCCCAAAAAATTTGAATCAACTCCAGTATTATTAAGTAAAGGAAAAGGTTGCCAGGAATGTAATCAAACCGGATATCTAGGCAGAATTGCGATTTTTGAAATTCTTAAAGTTACAACGGCTATTAATCAGCATATAATACATCAGGATCCGGCTGAGGTAATTGAAAAAACGGCGAAGAAAGAAGGATTTGTTAAAATGATAGAAGATGGGTACTTAAAAGTTCTTGATGGAGTGACAACGATGGAGGAAGTATTACGAGTAGCCGAAACATGATAATTAAAAATTAACCTAATTACCTAATTGGTCTAATTGATCTAAATAATTACCAATGATCCAAATGGTTATTGCGATTTTTTTAGAAATTAGGTAATTAGAAATTAGAAATTTTAAGATATGGATTTATCTAAATTGCTACAACTAACAATTGATAAAAAAGCTTCAGACCTTCATATGGTGCCAAGTTACTTTCCAACTATAAGAGTGAATGGAGAAATATTTCAATTAACAACTCTAGAAATTGTAACACCGGAAAATCTTGAAAAAATGCTAATTTCTATCTTGAATCAAGAGCAAAAAGAAATTTTAATGGCAAATCGAGAAATAGATTTAGCCTATAAACTAGCAGACGCCCGTTTTAGAGTGAATCTTTATTATGCGCAAAATTTTCTTTGTGGAAGTTTTCGGTATATTCAAGCAAGAATAAGTACCTTAGAAGAACTATCTCTTCCTGCTCTATTACATCAATGTACGGACTTGCGTCAAGGATTAGTATTACTGACGGGCCCAACCGGTGAGGGAAAATCAACTACTTTGGCATCCCTCGTCAATGAAATTAATCAAAAATATGCTAAACACATTATTACTATTGAGGACCCAATTGAATATGTTTACCCAAAATATAAATCAATAATTTCCCAAAGAGAGCTTCATCAGGATACTCATTCCTGGACAGTAGCTTTGAAGTCGGCGCTACGTGAGGATCCGGACGTAATATTGGTTGGTGAAATGCGCGATTTTGAAACAATTTCTTTAACATTAACTGCAGCGGAAACAGGTCATTTAGTTTTTTCAACGCTGCATACGAATTCTGCCCCAGAATCAATTGATAGAGTTATTGATGCGTTCCCACCTCATCAACAAAATCAAATAAAAAATCAATTAGCGGTTGTTTTAAAAATGGTTATAACTCAAAGGTTAATACCTAAGCAAAATTCAATAGACAGGATTCCTGCAGTAGAAATTCTAATTAATAATTCTGCTATTTCAAATAGCATACGAGAAGGTAAAACTTTTCTTATTGCCTCATTATTATTGGAAAAAAATCTTCTCAACCTTTATCGGGCGGGAATAATTTCAAAAGAAACAGCCTATTCTTATGCAATTAGACCGAAGGAGATAGCAAGGCTAATTAAATAAAAAAATTAACCTAATTAATCTAATTGACCTAATTTCTAATAAATAACCAAGTCTCAATTACCAATTGGGAAATTGGAATTTGGAAATTATTTAGGTCAATTAGAATAATTAGAAATTAGAAATTTAAAAAGATGTTCTTTCAATACAAGGCCATAAAAGACGGGAAAACAATAATAAAAAAAATTGAGGCAGCTAGTTCTGAAGCAGTCGTTGATTATTTGCAAAAAAATGATTATTTTCCTATTTCTGTCGAAAAAGTCGGGGAAAAAAATTTAAATTTTTTAAATACTTTAACTCAACGGGTAGAT
>Ga0075795_129_pt1 | contig 11193 bp, 16 predicted proteins | sample RifGroC2_FD_67891 | JGI IMG/M metagenome (GOLD analysis project Ga0075795, IMG submission 67891) | Microgenomates (Roizmanbacteria) bacterium GW2011_GWC2_34_23 | reverse complement strand
AGTTCTTATATACCCAGCTGGACAATTAACCCACCTGTCATTACATTCAAAGTTACCCTTATTATGTACGGCAAAGCCACCGGCAAAGTAGGTGTTGGTGTTGTCAACGGTCATATTATAGACATACGATTCTTCCTCAACTCTTGTTTTTCGGGTTATCTCCTTTGCCGTCAACTGATTGTTTTCCAAAACGAAGACGGTATCGCCTATTTTAAGTTCTTCAACGATCTTGAATTGATTTGATCCTATGTAGAAAGGATGATTGTATGTCACTTTAACCATATATTCCCCTGCCTCAAGTGTGTAGTGGTACGGTTTGGGATATTTGAAAACCCTGACGACTTTGGAGTAAGCGATTTTCTTATCTTTAAAAGATAAGACCTCATCCCCAACCTTAATATTCTCTATCTTCTTATCTCCTGTTGAAGTCTTAACAAGCGTGCCGGGGAGAAAGGAGGAGTCACAAATGACACAGAAATGACCTCCACCCTCTGGAGCATCTGCACAACATTTGTCAGTACCCAAGTTACCACCACATTGAATATAACCCCAGGGAACGCATTGTGCTGAAACTTTAGAAACAAAAAAAACACTAACTAAAAAAAATAAAACAAGGATTAAAAAATATTTTAGTGTAAAATATAATTTTTTAATTTTTAAATTCAAATAAATCATACAATATTATTGTAGTTATTATTATTGTTTATTACAACTTAATTTTTTAGGAAGATTTTAAATCATTATTGATCTGTTCTTATTTTATTTACTAGGTTTATCTGTAATATCACACCATTTTGTAGCTTCAAGCTCTGTATTTTTTGTTAATTTTTCAAATCCGTCAATATTATCTAACCATATTTTATCAATTTCTTGATCTGGACCTTTTGTAGTAAACCCCCAATCAAAATGTCCTTTTTGACCATCTTTGGTGTTTGGGTAAGTTTTATGTATTTCAAGTGCTGTTAATCCACTACAATTCTCGATCTTTAATAATCTTAAACCTAAAATTGCCATAGCTGTGTAAGATACCAATGTGATAAGACTTGGAATAGCATGCACAAACTCTTTAGTGATTTTTTTAAAAGTTTTTCCTAATTCGCTTTTACTCATATTAGGCTTATAATAACATACTATATTTCATTTGTCAACTTTTTACTCCATTTTTTATGATATTTAATCAAGAACATTGATTTCAAAACTTGAATTAAGCTTTTTCGTAAGATTGTAAATCTCAATTATTTTAACATTTTGTCCTATCTTTATGTCCTTGTAAGTTATATTTTTTCCTTTTGAATCCATAACTCTAGTCTGTTTCAATTCCTCTTTGCTAAATGCTAATGTAAAAACTTCTTTTGAACCTAAGGCTTCATTTTGTAGATTCAAGTAAAATTCAGGCTGAAAATTCATATATTTTATATTTTTATCCATTTCAAATCCAATAATTTTTCCGTGCAGATACATCGCCATATAAAATTCGTCAGCAACTTTTTTTTCAAAAAAATAATCAAACCTTTGAAGTTCTTTTGTATCTAAAATTTTTGAAATATCTAAATCCTCTGAAAAAATTACTTCTTTGTTTGGGAGGGTAATTTTAAGAGAGTTGGAGGCTTTGGTTGGAGCAATGGTGGTGGCGACTTTTTTATTTGGAACGATGTAGAAGAAGTAGGTGAGCTCGGCGATGAGGACGAGGAAAAGGATCGCGAATGTAATCCTTAAAATTGAATTAATAATATTCGAATTGTCTGAAGATTTTCAAGGGTACATCACACCATGGTAATCGATTTAAACATTTATGCTTATCCTACCATTAGCATACTGCCTGATTAGAGAATTAATTAGAGTCTGATAAGGAATTCCGCTTCTGATTGCTTTTTCCTGAATTTTTTCAAGGTCTTCATTTGCTACACGAAGGGCTATTCTTTTGTTTTTTTTAGGCATATTTTTTACATAGTTTTTAAAATAGCTAACATATCTTTTAGTTTCCGCTTTTAAATTCGGAACTGAAACAAACTCATTATTTTTTAAATCCTCAATCAATTGTTTCTCATAATTATCTAAAGGCTCATAAATTGATTTTTTTATTTTTTTCATATTTTTATTTAACTTTTAATAATTTCTTAGTATATTTTTCACTCGGGTAAATTGTTTTTAAGAAAATATATTCTACTTCTTCAACAAAAGGAACTGCATAAATATGATTCCTAATTTTAGCTAATAATATTCTTTGTTTTGGGTATCTTTCTTTGTTTGGGTGTTCAATTGTTGTTGTTTTGACTTTTTTAATTATCTCAGCAATCTCATCAAAACTAATTCCTCTTGTTAACTTTAACTTCTTATTTTTATCTTGATTAAACCTTATCTGTTTCATTCTTTTTTATTATAAAATATTGTATATCCAATGTCAACAGGTCTTTAATTATTCATACCAAAATTCTATCAGAAAAATCTCTTTTTATATTCCGTCCTTTTTTTAAAAAGATTTTCTCTAAATCCGCCCGTCTTTACAAACTTTTCTTGTTGTGATCTGACAAGTTGATCTAAGAGATAGCCTTCCTTGAAGCAAAGTGTTACCATCAGGTTTGCGAAAATTTCCCTATTTGTCAAATAGGACATATAAGTCAAATTGGGCTTATTAGACTCATTTGACTCATTGGGGATAATTCGCATTCTCCTGATTTCTAAAACGCGATTGTCATATTTTTCCCATTGTAGTAGTCCATTTTGTCTTAGATAATCTTTGTAATCTTCTAATAATTCTCCATAACTAGCCCTGGCAACTCCTGTTAATTTAATATTACTTTCAACACTTGGTTCCAAAGACCCTTCAACGATATTTTGCTTTCCACTTCTCGCTGCCTGTATCATTTGATCGGTGGTACGGGATTTTTTGTCGATATAACGATTACAAAAAATTACTGTCAGATCATAGATATCAGTCGCAAGCCAATAAACTATTAAGGATTTATATCCGCCTTTCAAATTCGTCATATTTGTCAAATAAGTCTCATTAGACCAATTGGCAAAATCAAAGTCTACCGCTTATAACCTACAAAAGTAGTATTTCAGATTGTTAGGAAAGGAATAATTTGACGATAGATACTTAGAGTTTTTAGCCTCACCTATTCCCAACGGCCGTTTCAAATAGGTAAAGAGATTTATATTTAGGTTGATTTTCGGAGATTTTCAAGGGCTAAACAAAGACAGTCTTATTTAAGACTGTCTTTATAAAGAGTGTCTCTAAATTTAGGATTTGAGTACAGAACAATCCCCTCTTTTTTGATTTCACTATAAATACTTAATGGGCTTATTTTATCAAACTGATCTTTTTTGTATCCTCGAATGTCAAAGGAAAATCTAGATTCAATCGAATCAGCAATTTTATCTAATTCATTTAATTTTTTTGATCCAACTACAGCTATATCAATATCACTCCAAGTTGAGGCGTTTCCGCGAGCGAACGAGCCATATAAAATAATTCTATCAGGATCGATAGTCTTAACAATTTTTTTAACAAATTGGTTTAAAGGTTGTTTAATAGTTTTTCTATCCATAAATATATTTCTTGAGCCTGTTTAACCAATGGCTCAACTTTCTTTTTATCTGAGTAATATTTACGACTTAAATCTTCATAACGTGTTCGCATAAAAGCTCGGGTTAATTCTTTTGTATCTTTTATATCTAATTCATTAATATTTAATTTTGCCTGTTGTAAAAGTTGATCAATGTCATGAGTTTTTTTAGGTAATATATTTACCACTTCAGTGGTATACGCTTTGATAATTTTTTCAACAGCTTGTTGCCAAAACATAATTGCATAGACATATCTTTTTGTTTTCCAAGTCATTTCGGCTACTTCTTTATCTTCTTCAGCAATATTTAGCCATTCTTTAGTTTCTTTTTTCACATCTACATTTTATCACAAAAATTAAATAGATAATTTAATAATGCTTGTGGCGACTTTTTTATTTGGAACGATGTAGAAGAAATAGACACAGTTCCCCAGTTTTCCATATTTCCAGCCTACGCTGATTTTTGAGGATTTTCAAGGGAAAGTTATTTTTTATCCCAACGAAAAACAATTAGATACCCAGCTATAAACATAAAAATAAAAGTAACAATAAGTAGATAAGGGTTAAATTGCGTCATGTCATTTTTTTAAAATAATAATAAAGAATAATTAAAACAAAGCTACTTAAAAGAGCTACTAATAGAAAAGCGTTTGGGAAATTTAATGTGATCATATTCTTTGTTTATTTTTTTCAATAATTTTTAAAGATAAAGCAAAAAATGATACTGACATAATTAATGATAATACAAAAAATGTTAAAAACATAATTACATTCAATGAACTAGCTATTAAAGGTGTAATCACCCCTCCAGAAAACCAAGCGACGCTAATATTTCCAATAATCTCTGAGGCTCTATTTAATTGAACAAATGAAAACTTCTTCATAAATACTATTTAAATATATTAAATTATTTTTGTCTACTGCATATAACCTACAAAAGTAGTATTTCAGATTGTTAGGAAAGGAATAATTTGACGATAGATATCTAACTTATCATAGCAGTTATTAGAGATTCCAAGCGCTTAAAGTCTATTTTCTTTTTTGCTTCTCTCATAACCTGTCCGACCAAAAAGTTAATTGATTGGGTCTTGCCGGATTTAAGATCAGAAACTGCTTGTGGATTGGCCCCAATCACCTTGATAATTATTTTTTTAAGATCCTCATCAGTGACATCATCAACTTGGATAGATTTTTTATAAACATTAATTATTTCTTCGATATTTTCTTCAAATAAATTAACTGTTATTTTCTTGTTTACAACGGCGTTCACAAACTTATTGACATCTAATTTTTGTTTTGAAAGATTCGAAAATATTTCTTCAATTTTTTTAGCTTCCTCGGCGGTTTCAAAAAGCAGCTCGGTTAACTGTTTGTTAACTTTAAAATCTTTTTCCCAACGACTAAAGATCGTCTCAAGTAACTCAGGATTTGAAGATTTAATTTCGTTCATCCATTTATTATTAAATCTAATCGGCGGCAGATCCGGGTCGGGAAAATAGCGGTAATCGGCCGCTCCTTCTTTTATCCTCTGGGTAAAAGTGATGTTTTTTTCAGCATTATATCCCCGGGTTTCTTGGTCGGGAATTTTTCCTGTTTCTAAAATTTCTTTCTGCCTTTCAATCTCATACTCAATCCCCCTCTCTAAAAACCGGAAAGAATTAATATTCTTAAGCTCAACTTTGTAATTTGACCCTGAGGGTGTTTAAGTAATGAAATGTTTGCTTCCAGCCTCATCCCCCCCTTCTCCATATCACAGTTTGAAATATCTAGGTAACGAATAATCTGGCGAAGTTTTTTTGCATACTCTTTAGCTTGTGCACTTGAATATATTTCTGGCTCTGTGACGATCTCAACTAGCGGAACGCCTGAACGATTGAAATCGATTAAAGAAACGTTATTTTCATGTTGTAACTTTCCCGTGTCCTCCTCGAGATGAACTCGAGTGATGCCAACCGACCCAAATGAAGTTTCTATTTTTCCATCATAACAAAATGGCAGGTCATATTGAGAAATCTGATAGCCTTTCGGTAGATCTGGATAAAAATAATGTTTGCGATCAAATTTAGAAAATAAATTTATTTTACAGCCTAAAGTCAGTCCTAATTTTACCGTCCATTCGATTGCCTTTTTATTGGCAGCCGGCAAAGCTCCCGGAAGACCCAAACAAACCGGACAGGTATAAATATTTGGTTTTTCCGCATGAAACGGATCATTTTTACACCCACAAAACATCTTTGAGCTGGTCTTCAACTCTGCGTGAACTTCCATACCTATTATTACGTTGTAGTTTGTCATAAATAAATACGCTTAATTCTCAAATCTTAGTTAAATAAATATTAAATTTTAAAGATTAAACATTTTATGTTTAACAGTTTAATATTTTTAAGTTTGTTTAAAAATTAATATTTAATCTTTAACATTTTGGATTATTGGTGGTAATTTTTTATGCCAATCGGTTTCTTGTTGATAAAGATATCCAAATTGAAAAAGCTCGCCTTCACCAAATTTTTTTCCAACGACCTGAAAACCGATTGGTAAATTCTCTTCAGAAAATCCGGCTGGAATCGCTAAGGCCGGAGCACCAATTAAATTAACTGTTCCGGTATAAAGATCCTCCAGCAAATTTTTTACTGGATCACTGATCATCTCGCCAATTTTTGAAGGCAAACTCGGAGTCACCGGTCCTAACAAAACGTCACATGTTTTTAGTGCTGTTTCATATTCTTGGATAAGGATCGTTCTTAATTTCTGGGCTTTTTTATAAAGCTTATCTGCATAACCAGCGGAAAGTGCATAAGTACCAAGAAGGATTCTTCTGATTGATTCATTAGAAAATAATTCTCGCTTATCTCCGTAGCGAAAACTGTCATAGCGGCCTAAATTGGAACTAGTTTCACTCAGAGCAATTAAATAATAAATTGAAACTCCATAGACAAAATGAGGTAAGCTGACTTCTTGAATTTTAGCACCTAATTTTTCAAATATTTTGATGGCTGTTAGTACAGTTTTTTTTATCTCCGGGTCAAGTCCCGCCCCAAAAAATTCTTTTGGAAGCCCAATAACTTTTCCTTTTATAGATTTTTCTAAATATTTATGATAATTTTCAACTTTTTGTGTAGAGCTAGTTGAATCGTGATCATCATATCCTGCCATTATTTCTAATAAATAACTTAAATCTTCGACCGATTTTGCCATCGGACCAACCGTATCAAGTGATGACGCGTATGCAATCGCTCCATATCTAGAAACCCTGCCATATGTTACTTTCAAACCGGATATATCACACATGCTTGATGGGTTTCTAATTGATCCCCCCGTATCTTCACCGATTGCGAATGGAACCATTCGTGTTGATACAGCAACAGCTGAGCCGCCGGAAGAACCGCCGGTAATTCTTTCCATATCCCAAGGATTGTGCGGAATCTGATAGTTGGTGTTTTCATTAGACGCTCCATGACCCCAGTTATCCATATTATTTTTTCCTATCAAAATTGCCCCTGCTTTAGCTATTTTTTCTACAACAGTCGCATTGTATGGAGAATAGTAGTCGTTTAAGATTTTAGATCCTGCTGTGGTTCTTAAGTCTTTAGTCACGTAAGCGTCTTTAACAGCAAAAGGTAAGCCGTAAACTATTGAAGAGTTATTTTTTATATTTTTATCTTTTTCTTCGGCTTCTTTTAAAGCAATAGTTTTATCTTTAATAGTAATAAAACTGTGAAGCTTTAAGTCAAATTCTTCAATACGAGAATAAGATTCTTTAACTAAATCAACTGAACTAATTTCTTTTTTTTTCAACAGATTTGATAATTCTTTTATTGAGTGGTCTATTAACATATTAGTCTTCTTTAAATATTGCTGGAACTAAAAAATAACCATTACTAGTGTTTTTTGAGTTTTTTAAAGCTTCTTTTTGATCTAAAGATTGTTTAACAACATCTTTTCGCAAAACATTTTCTTCTTTGGTTATTCTTGATGTTTCTTGAACATCGTCAACATTAATATTTTTTATTTCTTCCATGTAGCCCATTACTGCAGAAAATTCACCAACATATTTTTCTTCCTGCTCTTTGGTCAAATTTATTTTAGCCAGTTTAGAGAGATTATCAATTAAATCTTTTGTAACAACTTTTTTCATGATCTCATTTTATCAAAATCTTTGTCAAAACTGAGGACTTCAGCTTGCCTATTCTTTGATTTGTAAAATAGAATTGCATCAACAAAATCTATATTCTTGTCTAAATATGTCAATAAGGCTAATTTCAAAACTTAACGTTGAAATATATTTGAAAATAAGTTTACGGTTTAATTTATAGACCTTTCTCATTACATACTCTATCTCAAGAATAACTTCAGTAAGAAAAACTAATTTTATCTTTTCCTGTTTCGCTTTTTCAAAATAATTGTTAGCAATTTTCCATTGTGCAAGATTGTCTTTTAAAATAAATCGAAGAAAGTAATTTGCATCAATATAATAAATAGGCATAATTATTTGGGAACGGCAATTCCCATTTTTTTCATTTTAGCTCTATACCGCTGTGCAACTGCATCTGCTACAGCGTCTTCTTCTATCCTTATTATTTCGTCAATCGATTTATTTTTTATGGCACGATCGCTAAGAATACCTGACAGTTGCATGATATCAGGCTCCGATTCCATAAAAATAGTGTTGTTCTCAAATTTAAGAACAATTCTCCGATTTTTATCAAGCCTTAACTTTCTTCTAATTTCTACAGGGATCGTAATCTGACCCTGTGATGTAACTGTGGCTGTATAAGTCATATCCATTAATATTACTAACTCGCATTACTTTTGTCAAGTTGCATTAACTTTTGTATCCAATTTTTCTCAAAAACCCTTTTCTCTCTCTTTCTTCTTTTTCATTCTCAACGCCAGTCGGTGATCCGCCGTCAACAACTCCCATAATTCCCCGACCTTGTTTAGTTTCGACAATAATTACTTCTGTTGGATTGGCAGTCGCACAATAAACATGGGTAACTTCGGAAAGATTTTTTATCCTATTTAAAACATTTATTGGAAAAGCATTGCTAAGAAAGATAAATAATGAGTGTCCTGCCCCAACTTTTTGGGCGTTTTTAACTGCTAAATCGATCATTTCTTCATCTGTTCCCGCTTTTCTTATTTTCTTCTCTCCTGAGGCTTCACAAAAAGCTAAACCAAATTTAATTCCAGGAACTGCCTCAACTAATGTTTCATAACAGTCCTCGACCGTCTTGATAAAATGCGATTGAGCTAAAATAAAATTAATTTCCGCTGGTTTTTCTATGGGAATGTTTAGGAGTTTCATAGTTTAATTCTACTAAATCCTCACCAAACATTTTCAATATTTTTACCATCAAATATCCTAATTAAAGGAAGAAGTATTAAATACTGCATAGGCCAAAGAAAAAAAGCTAAAATTGGTATTCCTAAAAATCTTATGCTCCCTAAAGGCCAATTTGAAAACACCCAAAGTTCAAATGGATAATTAAAAAACTCAACTAAAATAATGCAAGCAGCGCTTGCAACAAAAATAGAGAATAAGGGTAAAAAATTTCCTCTGATGATATCTCGAATCAAAGTTTCTTGATTTAATCTATAACAAGTATATTCCAACATAAAAAAGACACTTAACCAAAGAACTATAAAATATGAAAGATCAACGACAATTTTTGAATCAAGATACACCTGAAACCATTTTAGATTAATTTGTTGATAAAATTTTTGGTAATTAGATAAAGAAATTACAAAACCAATAATTGATAAAACAAATCCTCCATTAATTATTAATTTATAACTAATATTTTGAAAATTATTCATTCTACCTGGTTTTACATCATGATCATTGTTTCTTTTAAAAAATCTATAAAAAACATAAAGCGCGAGACCGAATAATATATAACCTAACGGAGCCAAAATAAAATAGAGAAAAAGATTTATATTTGGATAATACCATAACCTCATAAACCAGGAACCAGTCAAATCCGAAAAAAGATTCATTATTAATGCTGCCAATATTAGTCTTCGAAATTTGTTTTTTTGATCAGTTCTATGAGGAAAGATAGAACCTTCGTGGAAAAAACGGCTTAAATAATCGCCAATTAAGAAAGCACAAAACCAACTTATTCCCGCGGGGAAAACATTAAATATATTAATATTTTTTCCTAATTTTAACATCAATAAGAAAGACCCAACAAAACCGATTAGTCCAATTATTCCTTCGTGCTTATATATGTAGCCAAATATTCGATGAGTCATAACTAAATCAGTTTAGCAAAAAATTTAGTCAGAGCGGGGAGACTTGAACTCCCGGTCTTCAGACCCCCAGCCTGACGCTTTACCATCTAAGCTACGCTCTGTATTTATAAACTAATTTTATCAAAATCTCTTATAATAATACTATGGTTTTGATATTCTTTTTGTTCTGGCGAATATTTGATTTCTTAATAATTTTTTTCAGTCAAAAAGTTATTCCCTATTTAGGTTTTTTTCCTTACCGCGACCAGCTACCAGGATTCAATTTGCCGTCCTGGGTTTCAGCTTTAGCCAATTTTGATGGCCTACATTATATTTCAATCGCCCGCGATGGTTATGCACAATATGAACAAGCTTTTTTTCCTCTTTACCCTCTAACAATAAAATTTTTAGCTCCCTTGTTTTCCAATAATCAACTCCTGACGGGATTAATAATTTCTAATGTTTCGTTTTTTTTTGGATTGATTGTGTTTTATAAATATTTAAACAAGGGCGTGATAAATCACGCCCCTACAACTATTTTGCTGCTTTTGGCTTTCCCCACCTCTTTCTTCTTTGGCGCTGTTTATACCGAGGGACTATTTTTTCTTTTATTAATTTCTGTCTTATATTTTCTAAAAGGGAAAAATTATTTTTTTGTTGTAGTTTTTGCTTTTTTAGCATCGCTAACAAGATTAGTTGGGATATTCTTGATAATACCAATATTACTTCATCTAATTCAAAAGTTAAAAGTCAAAAATCAAAATTTAAAGTCAAAATTAAAAAGTTTTTTATACTTAATACTTAATACAAAATACTTATTACTAATCATTTCGCCATTACTTGGTCTTGGAATTTACTGCCTTTACCTCTGGCAAACTACCGGCGATCCCTTCTTCTTTTTAACATCTCAACCAATATTTGGAGCTAATCGATCGTCTCATTTGATTTTATTACCTCAAGTTTACTGGAGATATTTTAAAATATTTCTCACCGCCGCTCATGATTCCCGATTTTATGTTTCCGTGATTGAATTTTTAATGTTTAATTTTGTTTTTGTTATTTTGGTTTTAGATTTATTTAAAAATTTAAAAATTAAAAATTGGAAACTTGCCCTGAGCGGAGTCGAAGGGTTGAAAATTGAAAATTTTGATCATTTAGGGCTTAATTTATTCTCACTTGCCAACTTAATCCTTCCTACCCTCACAGGTACCTTCTCTTCTGTCCCCCGCTACGTCTTATTCTCCTTGTCTTTCTTTATTTATCTTTCTCAAATTAGTCCCTCTTATGCTGATTTGTCCCACTCAGATAGACCAAAGCAGCTTAGAGGGACTTATACTCGAGCAAATTTATTTGCGAGTGGTATTAAAAATGTTTTTATTAAATATTTAAT
>Ga0075795_118_pt1 | contig 30932 bp, 27 predicted proteins | sample RifGroC2_FD_67891 | JGI IMG/M metagenome (GOLD analysis project Ga0075795, IMG submission 67891) | Microgenomates (Roizmanbacteria) bacterium GW2011_GWC2_34_23 | reverse complement strand
TTTTTTCAAATAAAAAAGTCTCTTGATGAAAAACAAATTGTAGTTTTTTTTGAAGATCAAAATTTTCAATCCCTTTTTGACTCTAACTTCTGGTCCGGCCGCGTCATTGATCCCAAATGCACATTATCAGCCGATTGTATAACTGATTATATTTTTCCATATGACGCCAATCTCGGAGCTAATAAGGCTAATTTTTTTATTAACCGATTCGTAAATTTAAAAATTAAGATTAATTCTGAAGGTAAAATCAGTCACCTTCTTTCCCTACAGTATAAAAATGACTCGCCGGCAGAAATCTTTCCTACCGGCTACTATCGTAATTATTTTCAAATTTTATTGCCTAAAAATTCTACTCTAAATCAGGTTACAAAAGACGGCGTCCAAGTCGAAAATATTGATCAAATTGACGATGCTCAATATAAATTAATCGGATTTCTCTTTGAATTAGCTCCGGGAAAAATAACTGACATTAAAATCAGCTATCAATTAAATGAACCATTAAAAAAAGGAGGAAACATATATCAATTAGTTGTCCAAAAACAAACTGGAGCAAAAAACTCCGACTTGATACTGGAATTTGAATTAAATAAAAGCATTTCTATCCTTAATCAAAATTTTTCTCCTATTGTTAAAGATAATCAAATCGTCTATAATACGAACTTATTGACTGACAAAATATTTTTCATTGAGTTAACAAAAAATTAGAATTAAATAATCGTTATAACTATTATAAATTTTATAAAAATTATATGACCAGTAAGAAATCACTAAGTTCTAAAGATAAAGTCTCCTTAAAGGTTGAATTACGAACCGTTTTTGGTAAAAAGTTAAATAAAGTCAGAAAACAAGGATTAGTCCCTGGCAATATTTACGGCCCGGATTTTAAATCAAAGTCTGTATCCGTTGTTTATAAGGATCTTATTAAGACATACAAATTAGTTGGTGAAACAGGCGTTGTTTATTTAAATTTGGACAAAGAAAACATTCCTGCTTTGATAAAAAGCATACAAAAACATCCATTATCAAGCTCCCTACTCCATATTGATTTTAGAAAAATTGATCTTACAAAAAAAATTGAAACTAATGTTCCGGTTAAAACCATGGGTATTTCTGAAGCAGTTTCTCAAAAAGCAGGAGTTCTTCTTGTTCAATCCGATACTATTTTAGTTGAAGCTTTGCCAGAAGATATTCCTTCTCACATTGAAGTTGATGTCACTGTTATAAAAGAAATTGGCCAGGAAATAAAAGTTTCCGATCTTAAAAAATCAGATAAGTATGAAATAAAAACACCAGAGGAAAAAGTTATTGTTGCCGTTATTGCCCACAAAGAAGAAAGTATTGTTCCAGAAACAGCCGTGGCTGCCCCAGAGATAATCACTGAAGCCGTTAAAGAAGGGGAGGAAGCAGTAACTGAAGGCAGTGAAAAGAAAGAAAAAACCGATAAAATCAAGGAGGCTGCGCCTGTTAAAAAAGAAACTCAAGCACAGCCAGCCACAAAAAAATAAAGTTTTAAAAACCAAATATATATGACAATAATCAAAAGTGAGTTTTCATTAGCTTTGAATCAGGTCGCAACCGAACGCGGTATTTCTCCTGATGATGTTATTTTTTCGATCGAACAAGCCATAATTGCCGCTTATAAAAAAGAGTATTCTAAAGAGGAGGAAGAAATCAAGGTTACAGTCAATAAAGATACTGGTGAGGCAAAGATATTGAAGAATGAGAAAGATATCACTCCTCCAGGTTTTGGAAGAATCGCTGCTCAAACCGCTAAACAAGTTATTTTGCAAAAAATTAGAGAGGCAGAGAAAAAAACCGTTGCCTCACACTATTTATCTCAAGTAGGAACGCTCGTCAAAGGTCGCATCATTAGATATGATGGTTATAGTGCGTCAGTAGATATTGGCAAAGCTGAAGCTATTCTTCCTAAAGAAGAACAGGTGAGTAATTATAAATACCAAGTCAATGATAATTTGATTGTTTACCTTAAAGAAATATCGAATGATAAATTTGATAATCCAAGAATTATTGTTTCTCACTCTCATCCAAAATTAATTGAAGAGTTGTTTAAAAGGGAAGTTCCGGAAATAACCAGTGGCGCAATTGAAATTAAAAAAATCGTCCGAGAACCGGGTGAGCGGGCTAAAATAGCGGTTACTTCTACTCAATCGGGTGTTGATCCGGTCGGGGCTTGTGTGGGCCAAAAGGGCGTTCGAGTTCAAACTGTGATTGATGAATTGGGCGGAATGGAAAAAATTGACATTATCCAATGGAATAAAGATGAAAAATTGTTTTTAATGGCGGCTCTTTCACCGGCTAAAATTACCTCAGTTGAGATTGATAAAACCGGAAAAAGGGCCAAGGTAACCGTTGATGAAAAAGAAGCTCCACTGGCCATCGGAAGGGGTGGAATTAATGTTAATTTAGCCTCAAGATTGACCGAATTTGAGATTGATATCATTCAAACTAAATCCGAAGAGCCAGAAAAAACTCCTGAAGCCACTCCTGAAAAGAAAGTTGAAAAAGAAAAGCCAAAGGCATAATTCTATGAAAACTCGTCCCCCAATAGTCGCAATACTGGGCCATGTAGATCACGGAAAAACTACCCTATTGGACTTCATTCGAAAAAGTAACATCACTGATCGTGAGTTCGGTGGCATAACTCAAAAAATTGGAGCTTATGAAATTACAACCGAATTTAAGGATTACAAGACAAATAAAATAACTTTTGTTGATACTCCCGGTCATGAGGCTTTTAGCAAACTTCGAGCCAGAGGCGCTAATGTGGCTGATATCGCTTTGCTTTTAATTGATGGAAAAGATTCTGTCATGCCTCAAACTGCAGAGTCAATTTCTCACATCAAAGCAGCCGGTATTCCTTTTATTGTTGTTATCAATAAAATTGATCTTCCTGATACCAATCCAGATAAAGTAAAAAATGATCTTTTAAAATATGAAGTGTTAACTGAAAGTAAGGGTGGAGATGTACCGGTTGCCTTGGTTTCCGCTAAAACAGGAACTGGAGTCAATGAACTGCTGGAAACAATTCTTTTTATTGCTTCTGATTTGAAGCTTACGTATAATGAAAAAAATCCGGTTCAAGCTTATATCATCGAAACAAAAAAAGACCGTCGGGGAATCGTCGCCAGTGCAATAATTAAAGACGGTACAATAAAAATTGCTGATACCATCTATGTTAATGATCAAAAAATAAAAGTTAAGTCATTGATTAATGATCTTGGTAAAAATGTTAGTCAAGTTGTTCCTTCCAATCCTTTTGAGATAACAGGTTTCGACGAAATGCCTGAAGTCGGAAGCATGATCAAGCAAGCTCAAACAATTCCCTCCTCCCTAGTCCCTAACAGTCTAATCCCTAATCCCTCCCCCGCCCTAACCCTGGAAGACGTCTTAAAAATTCCCGTTATTGAAAAAAAACTTCCGGCCATCATAAAGGCCGACTCCCAAGGTAGTGTTGAAGCCATAAAAAATTCTCTTAAAGACAATACTAATTTAAACATCGTTCTACTTGCCGTTGGGGAAATCAACAAATCGGATATATTTTTAGCTAAAGCAACCAAATCAATTATCATTGGGTTCACGGTAAAAACTAGCCACGAAGCTGAAAGTCTAGCCAAGCAGGAAAAAGTTATTATTAAAAACTACCAAATTATCTATGAACTTCTTGATGAGCTGAACGAAGTTGCTAATTTGATCAAAGAGAAAGAAGAAAAAGAAAAAAATTTAAAGGGAGAGGCACAGATTCTTGCAAACTTTATAATTGAGGGTGAAAAGATCTTTGGAGTCAATGTGATCAAGGGAAAGATCAATCTTGGTGATGAACTGGAAGCTTTTCGAAAAAATAAACCTATAGGAAAAACAAAGTTAGTATCACTGAAGATTCGTGCAAAAACAATTAATGAAGTAAAAAAAGGCCAGGAAGCTGGAATGATATTCGGTCCTCCACTTGACTTTTTGGTAGGCGATGTGGTAAAATCTATCCTATAAGAAATATGGATAACACCCAAAACATCTTAGCCCGTATTCAAGAAATAACCACTAAATGCCATTCAGCCGTTATTCTTGTTCCCACAAATCCATCAATCGACGCCATTGCTGCTTCAACTTCACTTTATTTAGCTTTAAATAAAATGGGTAAAACTGTCTCCATTGCCTGTAGTCAGAAAGTTCAATCAGATTTAGTTGCTTCAGACAAAATCCAAAATGTAATAGGAGCCGGTGGAGATAGTCTGATGATCTCTTTTCCTTATTCAGATGGAGCGATTGATAAAGTCGACTACAACATTCAGGGTCAATCTTTTAATTTGGTAGTTACTCCCCGTCTAGGTCATCAAAAATTAAATCCTAATCAAGTTAATTTTTCCTATACCGGGGGCCTAGTTGATGTTATTTTTGTTATCGATGCCCCGACTTTAAACAGTTTAGGGACAATTTATACAGATAATCAAAACCAATTTAATGGAAAAGATATTGTTAATATTGATCGTCATCTCACTAATGCTTACTTTGGCACAGTTAACTATGTTAATAAAACAATTTCATCTATTTCTGAGTTGGTTTTATCAATTATACAAACATTAGGTATAGAAATTGATCGTGATATTGCCACCAACCTTTATGCTGGTGCAGCCGCATCAACCAACAATTTTACATCTTATTCGACCAATGCCGATACATTTGAACACGTTGCAACCTTGCTAAGGTCAGGCGCTGTTAAAAAAGCTTTCAAAAAACCTGTTCCAGTTACAGCCCCACAAACAATGTCTTTCCCACAACCTCAAGTTATTAACTCTATGCCTAGCCATAGTCCGGAAGTGCCAAAATCTAGCCCAATTGAATCTGTAGAAAAAGAAGTTACTACTGAGAAACCTCAAACTAGCCAAGAATGGCTAAAGCCAAAGATCTTCAAAGGCGGAGGTTTGATATAATGATTTCATGAATCTTTCATTGATTTTAGTTTTGTTTTTTATTTCTATCGTAGTAATCCTTTTTTTCATTAAGTCCTGGCTTAATAAACTTGAAGAAAAAACAACCCTGTCTTCAGATGTCGTTGAATGGTTAAAGATTTCTAATCAGTCGGTCGATCAAAAACTTTCGAAAAATCTGGAAATATTTGCTTCTGTTCAAAAATCGATCGGTGAATTCTCCGAGATCGGACGATCAATGAAAGAATTACAAGAATATCTAACCTCTCCAAAACTCCGTGGTAATATTGGTGAGCATGTTTTAAAAGAATTACTTGCACAAAACTTTCCAAAATCTTCCTACAAACTTCAATATCATTTTAAGACCGGATCAATCGTTGATGCGGTTTTAATTACTTCCCAAGGATTGATTCCAATTGATTCAAAGTTTCCGATTGACACTTTTAAAAAAATTGCCAAAGCCACCAATAAAGATGAGATTGTAGTTATTAAAAAAAATTTTGAACGGGATGTCAAAAAACATGTTGATGATATTGCCAGAAAATATATATTAGCCGAAGAAAAAACAGTTGATTACGCCTTAATGTATATCCCCTCAGAAAGTGTTTACTATGAACTAATCAATAGTGAAACCGTCTTCGACTATGCCGGAAAAAATCGCGTCCTACCGGTTTCTCCAATGAGTTTTTATGCTTATATCAAGGCAATTTTAATTTCATTTGAAGGCGAAAAAATTGAAACCAAAGCCAAGGAAATTTTAAAGATCCTACAGGCAATCAAAAAAGATTATCAAAAAACCGATGAAGCATTTTCTGTTTTAAATAAACATGTGACCAATGCCTATAACCAAAGCTCACAAGTATCAAAAACATTTTCGTCTTTGGGACAGAAGTTGGATAGCACTAACTTGATGACGGTGGAAAAACAAGAGAAATTGATCGAGTAAATATGAATATTACTTTCAAAAATGAAATCAAGCTTCAAGATAATATAGCAGATAAAGAAATAGTTGATCTTATTTTAAAATCCCGCCACATCAAGGATCTTGAACAATTTCTCAACCCACAATCTCCACTAAAAATTTCTTTAATTGACTTTGACCCAAAATATAAACTTTATTTAATTAAAGTAATTAAACTGCTTAAAGAAATTAAGAGGAAAAATCAAATGATCGTCGTTTATACCGACTATGATGCTGATGGAATTACCGGTGGAGCAATTCTTTGGGAAACCTTACACCTCTTAGGTTTTAAAGTTATGCCCTACGTCCCCCATCGAAAATTGGAAGGTTATGGATTTTCTAGAATTGGGATAGATAATGTTAAACGCGAATTTGATCCGGCGTTAATTATTAGCGTTGATCATGGAATCACTAAAGTCGAAGAAATAAAATATGCAGAGAAACTTGGAATAAAAATAATTATTACCGATCATCATTTGAAGGGAGAAAAGATTCCAAAAGCTGAAGCGATTTTTCATATCCCCGCCTTATCAGGATCTGGAGTTGCTTATTTTTTTGCTAAGGAAATATTTATAAATTTTTCTAACGTACAGACGAGGCATGCCTCGTCTCTACAAAATAATTTTAAAACCGATTATTTATCATTGACTTCGATCGGAACGATCGCTGATCTTGTTCCGCTGGTTGGACCTTCTCGTTCACTTGTTAAGCACGGACTTGAAACTTTTAATAAAATAAAACGTTTTGGCATAAAACATATTATCAAACAGGCAGGTATTGCTGATAAAAAAATTACCCCATATGAAGTCGGATTTATGATCGCACCAAGAATAAACGCCATCGGAAGACTGGAACATGCAATTGATGCCCTCCGTTTACTTTGTACTAATGATGAGAAAAAAGCTTATACTCTCGCTCATAAAATCGGAAATGTAAATGTTGAGAGACAGGAATTAGTTGAAAAATCCGTTGCCGAGGCACGTCTAAAAATAGGGTCTGACCCTCCGGGAGGGTCAGACCCTAAACAGCTCGTCAAGATCATCATCCTCATCTCTGATCACTGGCACGAAGGCATCATCGGCTTAATCGCCTCAAAGATCGCTGAGGAATTTTACCGGCCGACTTTGGTTTTAACAAAAACTGATATTGGATATAAAGGTTCAGCCCGATCAATCCCCTCTTTTCATATTACTGATTTCCTTCGTTCCCTGAAAAAAAATCTTATCGATGTTGGCGGCCACAAACAAGCGGCTGGTTTTACTTTAGAAAAGGATCAACTGAACAACTTCGAGACGGCCGCACGAGAGTTGTCATCTAAATTAATAAAGAATAAAGATCTTGAAAGAAAAATTGAAGCCGATCTAAAAATTCCCATCTCAAAAATTAATTTAGATTTAGTTAAATCTTTGGAAGCATTGGAACCTTTTGGCATGGGTAATCCGCGCCCGTTATTTTATAGCGAAGGAACTCTCACTGGCGCCCAGCTCCTTGGCAAAACTCAAAAACACCTGAAGTTATTCATAAAAGATTCCCTAACCCCTAACAGTCTAGTCCCTAATCCCTCCCTCGAATTCCTCGCTTTCAATCAAGCCGATAAATTCAAAGAACTCTCCCGAGGACAAAAATTAAAAGTGGTTTATAATCTTGATATAAATGAATGGAATAACAAAAAAACCATTCAGGGGAAAATTATTACATTCTTATGTTAAAGATGCTTATACTTACTGTGGCTCAAACCAATCTCACTGGCATTATTTTATGTATGTAGCCTCTATGTTCAAAAGCCTCTATTGTAGTAGACATACCATGCATTAGCATTTTATAATATTCCTCTGGGGATACATAAGAATTTAATTTTTTTAATTTTTTCATATTAAAAAGAGCGTCGGATAACGTATGAATTGAACAACAAAAATCTGTAATACCATGCTTCGGTCCATTTCTAACTCTATGATGACCATCAATAATTGCTAATATGTACTCTGTTTCAGGTATAAATTCTGTCAATGATGAAATAAATATTGAATCATATATGTTTAAATTAGGAACAGCGCAACAAGTTATTGGAAAGTCTCTTGATAATTGATCCGCATTACCTAATCTTTCATATTCTTTATAAAGTGCATTTATTTTTTCTGTTTTTTTTTCACTGTATTCATCCAAAGGTTGGATGCCATTTAAGTTAGATATGTTAACTTTCATTAACTGACTTTTATTGCGTTTTTCTCCAAATAATTGTGGATCAATATCAAAATATGATTCAATTTTTAATACCATAAATTTAAAAACCCCGCCTTTTGCGGGGTGGGTAATTTAAATTAAAATGTATTTTTCATGATTATAGGATAATAATTATAACTGAATTTATATTCTTGTCAATAACGTAAAAAGACTGTATGATTATGAAGTTATTATGAAAAATTTATCTGTGGAACAAACAGTAAATAAAGTTGGGGAAACTGTTGAGCTTTACGGCTGGGTAGACACTAAACGTGACCATAAAAAGATCGTTTTTATCGACCTTCGTGATAGAACTGGCACTGTCCAAGTTGTTGGAGGCGAAGAATTCAAAGCCCTTTCTGAAGAAGATGTTGTTTATATAAAAGGCCTTGTTAAAGCCAGACCGGATAAAATGATTAACTCAAAAATAAAAACCGGTTCTATTGAAATAGAAGTTAAAGAATTAAAGATCTTAAATAAAACCAAGACTCTCCCTATCCCAGTCAATACCGACGGACATGATATCGACGAAGAAGTCAGGCTTAAATATCGTTATCTTGATCTACGCCGCCCGAGAATGTATAAAAACCTAGCCTTAAGATCAAGGTTTATTGACTTGATCAGACAACATCTATTCAAACAGGATTTTTTAGAAATTGAGACGCCAATTTTGTCTGAGACGACTCCGGAAGGAGCTCGGGATTTTATCGTTCCTTCCCGTCTTCAATTAGGAAAGTTTTATGCCCTCCCCCAGTCACCTCAACAATATAAACAGTTATTAATGGTCGGTGGAGTTGAAAAATATTTTCAGATTGCCCGTTGTTTCCGTGATGAAGATCCTCGAGCTGACCGGGCTTACGGTGAATTCACTCAACTTGATCTAGAGATGAGTTTTGTAGAGCGTGAGGATGTAATGAGATTGACTGAAAATCTTTTTATTGAAGTTTACGAAAAATTAAAAGTGTCGATCAAACAAAAACCTTTCCCTGTCTTTACTTATACTGAAGCAATAAAAAAATTCGGGGCAGATAAGTTTGATTTAAGGACTCCAGAAGAAAAAGCGAAAAACATCCAAGCCTTTGCCTGGGTGGTTGATTTTCCATTCTTTGAAAAAACTAAGGAGGGCGGCTGGACTTTCACCCACAACCCTTTCTCTGCTCCAAAACCAGAATTTATGAAAGATCTTTTGAATAAAAAAAATGTCGGCAATATTTTAACCACACAATATGATTTGGTTTGTAATGGTTATGAAGTCGGTGGAGGCAGTATCAGAAACCATACTCCAGAGGGATTGAAGTCAGTATTTGAAATTATGGGATTATCTGAGGAAGAAATTAATCTGAAATTTGGCCATATGATTGAGGCCTTAGGTTATGGTGCGCCTCCTCATGGAGGGATTGCACCGGGAATTGATCGATTGCTAACCTGTATCACCGGTGAAACATCAATCCGGGAAGTGATCGCTATGCCAATGACTTCTGGCGGACGAACTGCCATCATGAAGGCCCCTTCGACCGTCAAAGATGAAAAATTGAAAGAACTAGGTATCAAACTGCGTAATTCCGGAGAAAAAAAAACGACGACTTCTAAATCCGTTTTTGATAAAATAAAAAATTTACTTGATGAAAATAAAGTTGTTTATGAGCTGATAGAACATAAGCCTGTCTTTACTTCAGAAGACGCCGCAAAGATTAGAGGGTCTTCTCTCTCGCTCGGGGCCAAAGCGTTAATAATGAATGCTGATAAGAAACCAATAATGATAGTTGTTCCCGGTAATAAAAAAGTTGATACGTCAGTATTTAAAAAACTATATTCAATTAAAGATTTAGAAATGGCGAAACCTGAAGAAGTAAAAAACATTTCTGGTGTCGAAATAGGAGCGGTTCCTCCACTTGGAAATTTATTTAAGATTCCTTTATATTTTGATCAAACAATTGTTGATAATGAAACTGTTTTTTTTAACGCTGGCAGCCACAGTAAATCAATATCTATGAAGGGGTCTGATCTTGAGAGAGTCACCAAGCCGATCGTGGGAGAATTTTCTAAATAAATCGTTTGTCATCCCCTCGTAGGAGGGGATCCAGTCTATAATTACTTCTTAAAAAATATAAGGTGATTTTAGTCTGGATTCTTAATCCATGCGTCCAAAACATATTTTTTTATTCGCCTTTTTTATCCTCCTCTTCCTCTTTTACCCTGGTGATTCATATTATTTTCACATCTTTGCCTACAATCGGGATTTAATAAATAAAATCATTCCAGAAATTAAAATCAATATCAAACCTATCCCATATCTCAAGCTCCCTTACTATCCCGAAGTCACGGCTGAAAGTATTTATTTAGTTGATCTGCCCCGATTTTTTCCCGTAACGAAAATTTAAAACTTTTTCCTGCTTCAACAACAAAAATTCTGACTGCTTTAGTCGCTTACGATGTCTATAAACCTGATCAAATTATTACTGTTAAAAAAATAATTACCGACGGCCAAGTCATGGGACTGATTATTGGAGAAAAAATTACTGTTGAAAATATTCTATATGGCACGCTTGTTCATTCTGGTAACGATGCCGCATTCGTTTTAGCGGATAATTATGGTTATTATAAGTTTGTTGACCTGATGAATAAAAAGGCTCGTGATCTAGGCATGAAAAACAGTTATTTTTCAAATCCTAATGGTTTAGATTCTGGAACCCAACATTCGACAGCTTTTGACTTAAGTTTGGCGGCCAGAGAACTCCTTAAAAATCCTTACTTGTCAAAAATTGTTTCCACTAAAGAAATCAGTATCTCTGATGTTGATTTTAAATACTTTCATCAACTGACCAATGTCAATAAACTTCTTGGAGAAATTCAGGGACTGGGCGGATTGAAAACCGGCTATACAGAAAATGCTGGAGAAAATTTGGTTTCTTTTTATAAAAAAAACGGTCATCAGTTTGTAATCGTTATCTTAAAAAGTTTGGATAGATTTAATGATACGAAGAACATAATCACCTGGATAGAAGCAAATGTAGGTTATATAAATCCTCGGTACTAAGTCAAAAATCAAAAGTCAAAAGTATTAAAACTTTTTAATTTTGAATTTAAATTTTGACTTCTAACTTTTAACTTTTGAATTAGTTTTTTACTGCCGGTACGTATGCCGCAAAGTTCCCTTCTCCCAAAAACACATATACCGGCTGTAAATAATTTTGATAAATATCAGGATCAAAATAACGTAGTTTCATATCTTTGATAAGGATATTTTTTTGCCCCTGCGTTCCGGCCACAACAAGCCCCATGCCGCTGTTTAATTCTGACCAAGCTTCTTCACCGGTCTTTACCAAATAAGTACCAACTTGTTCCTCAGATTTTTCAAAAAAAGCCATTTGACTTTTTATTATTTGAAATTCCTCTCCCTGAAAAAGCATAATTACATAATTCTGACTGGTAAAAAACTTTGGCGTTACCACTTTAAAAGTGTCAACATCCGGTCGCCCAAAATCTATCTCAACTAACTGCGCTTGCGAACTTTTTTCAACATTAACAAAATTTTGATTTATTGGATTAAATTTCAGATAAATTACATTGGTCGTTCCTTTTGCCAGTTCATCCGGATAACGACCGATCTTTTTCAAAAAATCGATCGCTTTATTTTCAATAACTGTTTTAGTAGGAATAGTCAACTGAGGAGAAGTAAATAATGTGTTATTAACTTTTCTATCAAATTTAAAATTAAAATTAGAAATATCAATTGTCAAAGTTTTTTCTATATCACTAAAGGTAGCGGTTTTCCCAACTAGCTTGTGTTTAACTACTTCTGTATTAAAACCGAAACTTTTAGCAATCAAATATATTTTTTCGCTGTAACCAAAGCGGGGATTATACTGAGGCAGGAAATAAACTTTGGCGGTATCAGTAGCTGTTACTGGTTGACCTTCAATCGTATCTAGCGTAAATTTTAATCCGGCGCTTGATGAAGATCCAGGAATTTCCGGTAGACTGACTTTTCCAAAAATTTCGTTAGTATAAATCGTGTTAGTTTTATTAGATTCCAAATAAATTAAAGTCAATTTAACTGAATAAAAAAATATTAAAAAAATAAGACAAAATAAAATAAAATAAGGTAAGAATTTTCGGAAATAATATGACAGCTCAGTTAAGTTCATATAATCATATTACTGACTTAACCAACCGCCGTCAACATAGATCACCGTACCTGTAATATAATCAGCTTCATCAGAAGCTAAAAAGACTGCTGCAGCCCCAATATCTTCAGCTTTACCAAACCTTCCTTTTGGAATTCTTGTCAACATGCCTATTTTTGTCTTTTCATCTGCCAATATTACTGTCGTCATATCAGTTTCAATCACACCCGGACCGATGGCGTTAACATTAATTCCCCTGGGCCCAAGTTCAATAGCCAGATCTTCGACCATAGCAATCACTCCGCCTTTTGAGGCAGCATAATGAACAATGTTGCCAAATCCAACTCCCACTCCGCCTGAAGCGATTGAGGAAATATTAATAATCTTTCCTCCGAAAGGCATAATCTTAATCGCTTCTTGAACGCAAAAAAACTGTCCTTTTAAATTAATGTTTAGTACTTTATCCCACTCTTCCTCAGTTATTTTATCTATTGGGTTCATATAAACTACTCCAGCATTATTCACTAAAATATTAAGGTGGCCAAATTTATTCTTTACTTCCTCAAACATTTTAACAACCTGCTCTTTGTTGGAGACATCAGCCTGAACCGAAAATGAATCACCATCTAATTTTTTAACTTCAACTACGACTGTCTCTGCTTCTTCTACTTTTGAATGATAATTAACGGCGACTGAAGCACCGGCCTTAGCTAAAGATAGGGCAATTCCACGACCTATCCCTCGAGAGGCTCCGGTAACTAGAGCTTTTTTACCTTTTAAATTAAACATAATATTCAAAGAAAAATTTATAATGTACTTAAATTCATTCTACATTTATTCTCGACAACATTCAAACATTTTGACAATTGTCTTATTAATCTGTTTCAACAGATCGTTTTTTAGATAATCTACAAACTCTTTAATTATTTTATTTAATTTCATGGTTTTTTTGTTCCACTACATTATAACGTTATAATGTAGTAGCTTATATCAATAGTCTAAATATTAGTATTATAATCAATAATAACAAAAAGGAGACAACCATTCTTTGGTAAGGAAAAAAAATTTTTCCGTGATTAATATTTCTTAAAATTTTATCTGCTGTTATTGAAAGAAAAAGTGTTAATAAGCCGATTGCAAAAATATCATTTATTCCAAGTTTTTTTGCTACGAATAACCCACCTCCAATTGTCAAAATACACGCAGGGCACATAGTTTAAATGTAATTAAACATCTTCAGGATAAAAGTTTCTAATCCATCTTTGTTTTACCAAATAATCTAGTTCTTCTTTGGTAAAGCTTACATCAACGCTTTTAACATTTTCTGTAACATGATTAGAGTTTCTCATTCCAACGATAACCACGTCGGCTCCATTCTTTAATAAGCAGAATTTTAATGCAATTTGACTCATGGTTCTTTTTTCATTAACTAATTTATTTTTTATTCCACTGACTTTATCAATAGTTATTTTTAATCTATCAGAAGTAAAATAGTCTTTTCGCCAATCGTTAAAAGTAGTCTTATGAGTGAAAGTTCCGCTTAACGAACCTTCGTCTAGTGGAACGCGGGCAATTATACCAATATTATTTTTTCTAGCTAATGGCAATAGTTTATCTTGAGGAGATTGATCAAAAATATTATAAATTACTTGAATTGTATCAATTTCTCCTGAGCCAACTATTTTTAACGCAGAATCTGGGTCGTGGTCATTTATTGATATGCCAACAAACTTTATGATTCCTTCTTTTTTTAATATTGCAAAAGCTTCTCTCCAATTTTTTGATTCAAACCAATCATCCATCCAAACATGAAGTTGTAATAAATCTATGGTCTTCTTTCCTAGATTCTCATAACTTTCTCTTGCCTTTTTAATAATATAATCTATTGGAAATACCTTATTCATATCTTTATTTTTTGCTGGCCAATGGCCGTCTAATGGAGGGACTTTGGTAGCAATAATTATATTTGTGTTTCCAAGAGTATTTCTAATTAATCTTTCGCTATGTCCATCAGCATAAATTAACGCTGTGTCAAAAAAATTTATTCCATTTTCATAAGCATTGAGTAAAGACTGTTTTGAAAGTTTATCATCAGCCTTCCACATATCTTTCCATCTTAAAACTGGAGCACCACCTCCAATTCCCCATCCACCAAAACCTATTCGTGAGATCCTTAAATTTGTCTTGCCAAGAATAGTATATTCCATAAATAAATTATATATTTTAATGTTAGAATTTGTTATTAACATTTTCAATTAACGAATGAAGCCCTGTTTACTTTTTCTTTCCTGTAAAAACATCAAAGAAGCAGATAGTATTTCGATCCAATTGCTTAAGGAAAAGCTGATTGTCTGTACGAAAAAAATATCTATTGACTCTTCTTATTTATGGAAAAATAAAATCGAATCTAATCAAGAGGTTTTATTAATTATGGACTCAATTGAAAAAAATTTTGAAAAGATAGATAAAGAAGTTAAAAAAATTCATAGTTACAAAGTCTATACTTTATTAATGACTGAAGTAAACAAAATTAATATTAACGCTTTTAAGTGGTTAAAAAATTGTGTCGGGGACAGGACTTGAACCTGCACAGTCTTGCGACCACAAGCCCCTCAAGCTTGCGCGTATACCATTTCGCCACCCCGACTAAAATAAATATCAAATTTTAAATCTAAAATCACAAATAAATTTTAAATATTAAATTTTAAAAATTTGAATTTATTTGGAGCTTGAAATTTATTATTTAGGATTTTATTATATCACTTACGTTTTATTGTGTAAACGTAAGGATAGTACAAGAAAAGGGCCGGTGGGTCGTCCTGAATAATTTTCTGAAATTCCTGATAGATTTTACTTCTTTCCTCAATATTGATGGTTGAACGACCTTCTTCCAGCAATTTATCAATTTTAACATTAGAATAGTTACCTATATTTCCTTCTTTCTGGGTCGAGTGCCAGAAATAATATTGATCTGGATCTTTAGGCACATTCCAAAAAACCAATAATAAATCAAAGTTGTCCGGTCGTTCGTAAGTAACCATATTAATATCTACCTTTAGTCCTGTTTTTTTTATTTCCCCGGCAATATTATCTGCCGCATCGTAATAGTCGTAAGATGTCATTAGATTTAATTGAGGCGATTCAGTGGCTTCAATTCCTTTTTTAACAATTTTTGTAGCTGTATCTATGTCGTATATATTTGTTTTTAGTGAGGAATTATAAGCCCAAGATATAGGAGGAATTGGTCCTTGGGCGATTTCTCCAAAATCAGCCAGTTTTTGATAATCTATCATCATGGAAAAAGCATCTTTAATATCTTTATTAGAAAACGCTTTTTCTTTATTGTTAAAAAATAAAGTTAATAAACGATTATAGTCAACTGACTTAACTATCTGACTATTTTTCCAATTTATAAAAGTATCGGCAACTGACTTTTTTGTTAAAGTCATTTTGTTAATTTCTCCTTTTTTATAAGCCGTTACCAGATCAGATTCATTATTATAAAATTTATATTTGACCGTCATTAAGTCCTTAGTGTTGGGCACAAGAGTTATCTCTACCAAAGAACCATTGAGAATTTTATATTTCCCTAATTTATAAAAACCGGCAATTCCGACTAAAGGAGGACGAATTAAGGGCTTGCTCAAATAAGTCGGGAAAATACCTAAAGACTTATTTAGATAAAAATCCAATACATTTTTATCAACAACTTTTATTTTTACATCATTAAATTGATAATTAATGTTTTCTGCTGTAAATTTTTTATCGTCATTCCAAAGCAAATTATTTTTTAAATAAAATCGATACTGTTTTCCTTCGTCCAGTACTTCCCAAGAATTTGCTAAAACGGGGATAATCTCCCCTTTTTCATTAATAGTTACTAAACCGTTGGAAACTTTTGTCATTATCTCGTCAGGTAGATTTATAAAATCATAGTTGCCAACTAATCCAATTATTTCTTGTTTATTGAAGATTGATTTTAAATATGGGGAAACTGACAAAAAACCAATCAAACTGATGAATCCGATAAAAAAACTCATCAAAATCAACCGAGAGTATTTTTTAGCAAACTCTAAAAATAACCAATAATAATAACGAAAAGCTTTTTTGTTCATTTAACAAAAAGATTGATGAAAGAAACCACTAAAAAAATAACAATAAAAATTATTGTTAACCAAAGAATTATTTTTTCCATTCCAAGCACTACCCAAACCTGCTCCCCTGCCCTGAATTAAAATAAAAACAACTATTAAGACACTGAAAATGATATTGAGAATCAAAAGAAAATTCTTCATATTATTTTTTCTAATAAATTAATAACGGTGGAAATCGAAAAAGAAGACACAAAAATATTTGCTGTGCTAGAAATTTTTATTTTTCCTAATGTAATTCCCAACATCTTGGCCCCTGGGAAAACCCATTCTTCGATACTTATTAAGTTAAAGCGATTCAACAGAAAATAAAAAATTGCTGCGTAAAAAACTACTGAAACAAGTCCAAAAGTCAAAATATTTAGAGGGAGAAGAACTAATTTACTTGCGGGAACAATCAAATAATAAACGGCGGCAATTATCAAAGCCGCTTTTAGATAGATCATCGGGTCGTCTTTAACAATAAAGCCTTTATTCCAAAGAGCCGTAAGAAATATGGCTACTCCGGAAAAAATTATCATCCTAAAAATCTTCTTCATAATAAAAAACTCTAAATATTAAATACCAAGTTCCAAATAAATTTGAAATAATAAGCACTAAATATAAAAAAGTTTAGAATTTACTATTTAATATTTATAATTTATTTGTGATTTGAGATTTATTATTTATGACTTAGTTTAATTATATCAAAAAGTCCTTGCTTCTTAAAAACAGATGATATTTTCGGGCAAAGCGGTGCGATTCGTCACGAAGCAATCTGATAACGTTTAAAATTTTGCTGTCATTCTTTAAAAATAAATTTGGAAACCCTTCAACTCCCACAATTACTCTATCAGGATTTTTAGCAATTCCAATCAGTGGAATATTTATTTTATTATTTTGAACAATTGTTAAAATCGCTTTAATTTGAGGTCTACCACCATCAATAATAATCAGGTTGGGAACAGGCCAATCTTGTTTTAATCTTCTATTTATAACTTCTTTTAATCGGTCAAGATCCGATTTTAAACCCGTTTGTTTAATTTTGAACCGACGATATTCTTTCTTATCAATTTGATTATTTTTCATAACCACCATCGACCCGACTGCTTGTTTTAATCCTAAATTACTAATGTCATATGTTTCTATGCGATCAAGATTATTTAATTGAGGAAAGTATTTTTTTAAATTGATTAGCATTTCATCTAAACTTTTTTCATTATTGTTTAAAAAATATTCCGAATCTTCTTTTAGATTTAGTAATCGGTCAAACCGAAAAATTTTGTTGCGAATAATAATAGCTTGTTCATATTGGTTATTTTTTATCAAAATATTTAATTGTGTATTAAGTCCGTTGAAAATTACTTTTACATTACCTTTTAAAATAGAAATAACCTGTCTGATATTTTTTTTATATTGTTTTTTTTCATATGTATTTTTAATTTCATTCGGGCAAGGATTACATAATCCGATTTTGGAATAAAAACAGGCTTTTTTACCAATCTTCTTTTGGGTACAAAAAGGAATAATTCGCCTGATGTCATTAATAATTTTCTCAACCATTCTGACTGATGAAAACGGGCCAAAATATAGATTTTGTTTATCTGATTCCTTGCGTACTAATCCTACCTTTGGGAACTCGTCTTTAGCAGTTATTTTAATATAAAGGGGGCTCTTGTCATCCTTCCAGATTGAATTATATTTTGGCTGAAGCTGTCTGATTAATTTTGCCTCAAGTATCAAAGCTTTAAACTCTGACTCAGTTATTATTGTTCCAATTTTATTTGAATTTTTTATAATTAATCTTTCTTTATTATCTAACTTAGCATTTTCTAAGTGGGATAATATTCTTGCTTTAATATTGACCGATTTGCCAATGTAGTTAATTGTTTTATTATTTTTAAAAAGATAAAGACCAATTGTGTTAGGTAGATTATTTGCTTGACTCTTAGTGATCATGATGTGTTATTTTTAGAAATACTCGGTAAATGAAAAACAGAACTGAAAAACCTAAAATAACAGCAAAAAATTGGATTATTAAAATATAAATTGTGGGAACAACAACAATTTTTTGTCTTAAAAGTTCTTTTTGGAAAACTTTGATCATTAATTCTCCTTGAATTTTCTTGTTTTTATCTTTGGCTGAATAGTCAAAAGTGATCGTCTTTTTTTCAAAAGGGGCCAAAACCGAAATGACAAATTTATCTTTCTTAATAAGAATATCTTTTGCTTCTAAGTTAATTGGGATCTGCCAAAGATAACTATTACCGTTATTCTTTATAATAAATTTTCCCTGATAAGATTTTTTGTCAGAAATCGTGGTTGGAAAATCTATTCCCTCAATAAGAATTTGCTTTTTTTCCACCGGCTCGGTGACAACCGGTTTTATGGAAACATCGCGGGAGTTTTCTATTTTATACATCCCGGCTGGCAGCGGATACTCCGGGTTTTTTCCATGGATAACAAAGGCGATGTGGTTTAGATCAAATGAAGAAAAATAATTAATACCTGAAGTATTCTCCCAAGTCGGGTCAACCGCAATCCAATTTTCTGTTTTTGTATCATAATATTCTGGCCAAGCGTGCAAAATATCAGATGATAATGATAGTGGTTGCAGTTTTTGATCTAAAGAAAAACCGTAGCCTTGAATTTCCCGGCTATAAATTCCTTTTTCGCGGGCAATAGCGATGAAAAGGTCAGTAAACTCCATACAAACTGCCTGGTCAGGGTTTGATAAAACAACATCGGCTCCTAAGCGTTTATTATTTGAATTAATTTTGTTGTAATTATATTTAAGACTACTTGTGACAAAATCGTAAATTTCTTTTGGTTGAGTAATATTTTTTATTTTGTCTATTTGACTTATCTGCCAATATTTTTTTGCCGTCAGAAGATAATTTTTTTGTTGACCAATAGCTGCTCTGAAGTAGGCGGTAGCATTATCTCTTGTTTTAGAATAGACCTCAATTAAACTTTTATAAATAATTATTTTTGTTTCGAGCGGCTTAAGAAAATATTTTCCTAAATAATTACCATCCTCATCCATCCGAACGGATTCAGGAGGAGGATTCACTGATTGCAAAAAAATTTTCTGATTGGCAGTTTCCGGCGGAAAAGCAACTTCCGTAAAAATTGGATATATCTGATCATTTTTCAAATGATATATTAATTCTGCTTGGTAGACTTGGACATCCCCAAAAACAGCATAAATTGTTTTTGCTTGAGGATTATTCCAAATTATTTTGTTTCCTGTAATCAAATCAGGTTTTGGTTTTGAAATAGAAATTTTTTTGTTGGTTGTTTCTGGTAAATTGACAGTCACTTTATAAGACTCATTTTGAGTATTTTCTATTACCGGTAAGACCACTTCCCAAACTTTTCCATTTATCTTAAATAAATTTGCCTGATCAAAGTTTAAAAAAAAAGTATTAACAGAATCTTTACCAATCGCCGGGTTTGAGAATTCTAATTCTATCCTGGTTTTTTCTTCATCGGTTGTTACTTTTGGTGTAATATATCCATTATCGTCTGAAGTTTTAAGATTGGTAATTGAAAAAGATTCCGGAAAGCTTATAGCAAATTTGCTGACAAAAACCTCACTTTTTAAATTAATAATATTTATCTTAAAATCAACCTGAGAATTTAAATTATTTTGCGATTGAGAAAGATTGTATTCGACTTGATAATCGGTCTTAAAGTCAGCAGCAAGAACGGGATTAGATATGAGATAAGAGATAAGTGATATCAGTAAAAAAATAAATATATATTTAAGTAAAGTTTTCATAGTAAGTTATTTGATTGTTTCATTGCTTCATTGTTCGATTGTTGTTTTTTAACAACCTGCCTGCCGGCAGGCAGGTGAAACCATGGAACAATGTAACAATTTTTTTCGAATTATTCTTTTATTTTTCTCAAGTACTCCCCGGTATACGATTCATTTTCTTTAAGAATACCACTTATCTTTCCCTGATAAATAACTTTTCCCCCTTTATCTCCTCCATCGGGTCCAAGATCAATTATATATTGGCAGTTTTTAATGACATCAAGATTATGCTCAATAACAATTACTGTGTTGCCGCGGTCAACTAACTCAGTAATCGTATGGAGCAATTTGTCAATATCATAAAAATGTAATCCTGTGGTTGGTTCATCAAGTATGTAGATAGTTCTACCTGTATCCCTTCTTGATAATTCATTGGCTAATTTTAATCTCTGAGCTTCACCTCCGGATAGCGTTGGCGCCGGTTGCCCTAATTCTAAATAACCTAAACCTGTTTTTTGAAGAAAGTTTAGTTTAGAATAGACCTTAAAATAGTTATTGAAAAAAATTAAAGCTTCATCAACAGTCATCTTTAAAATTTCATAAATATTTTTTTCTTTGTATTTAACTTCAAGAGTTTCTTTGTTATAACGATTGCCCTGACAGACATCGCAAACAACGTAAACATCGGCTAAGAATTGCATCTCAATTTTTAAAACACCGGCCCCTTGACACTTTTCACAACGGCCTCCTTTGATGTTAAACGAAAATCTTCCCTTTTCGTATCCTCCGCGAAAATTTCTCTAATTTCATCAAAAAAACCAATATAAGTAGCCGGATTAGAACGGGGTGTTCGACCAATTGGCGATTGATCAACCATATGAACCCGGTCCAGATATTGATAACCCTCAATTTTATTAAACTCACCAATTTTATCGTGATAATAACCGTCTAAATAATATTTTAAAGCCGGATATAACGTTTCTGTAACTAATGAAGACTTACCTGATCCGGAAACTCCCGTCACTCCTATCAAATTCCCAAGCGGAATCTTGACGTTTATATTATATTTTTTAAATTGTTATGAGTGATGCCAGAAACAATTAATTCACCGTGATTTGTCTGTAGGGAACAAAAATTTTTGTTCCTTACATTAATTATTTTTTTTCCGGTTAAATATTGGCCTGTTAGTGAATTTTTTGACTGTTTCATTTCCAATAAATTTCCTCTAAAAATTATTTTGCCTCCATTTTTACCGGCTTTTTCTCCTAATTCAACTAAATAATCGGCCGATTCCATCGTTTCCCGGTCGTGTTCAACAACGATTAAACTATTACCCAAATCGCGAAGATTTTTTAGTGTAGTAATAAGAGCGGCGACGTCTTTTGGATGAAGGCCGATCGACGGTTCGTCAAGCACATAAAGAACACCTGTTAAGCCGCTGCCAATTTGAGAGGCTAAACGAATTCTTTGCAGTTCTCCACCGGATAATGTTCCGGCTCGTCGACTGACTGTCAAATATGATAAACCAACGCTGTTTAAAAAATTTAATCTGGTTAAAATTTCTTTAATAATCGATTTGGCAATTTGTTTTTCGTAAACTGATAAAATTACATCTAATTTTTCTCTGAAATAATTTGTTAAATTATTTATTGATTGATCAGAAATATTAGTTATATTTTTTTTATCAACTGTGATGGCAAGAATTTCCGGTTTTAATCTAAATCCCAAACATTTTGGACAAGTTTCTTCCCGCATATATTTCTGTATTTCCATAGCTGAATAGTCACCTTGAGTTTCAAGATATCTATGTTCTAGTTCCGCTATAATCCCGGAAAACTTTTCGGTAATTGTTGTTGCCCGACCAAAGCGATTAACTCCTTCAACCCGATAAATTTTACCTGTCCCTTTTAATAAAATATCTACTTCTTTATTGGTTAATTGGCTTATTGGTAAATTGGTATTTATTTTTTCTTCTAGACATACTTGTTTGATTAAACGAACATACCAGGTTTCATGAAAAAATAATTTATTAAACGGAAGAATTCCACCTTCAAGAAGAGAGAGATTTTTATTTAAAATCAAATCTCGGTCAACGGCAAAAATTGTTCCAATCCCCCGGCAGTTTTCACAGGCCCCAAGCGGTGAATTAAAAGAAAACATTCTCGGCTCTATTTCAGGAAGTGACAGATTACAAATTGGACAGGAAAATTTTTCCGAATAAAGGTGTTCTTTATAGTCGGTTTTGATGATAACTAACCCATCGGAAAGTTTTAACGACTGTTCAACCGCCATTCTCAATCTGGATTTAAAGCTGTTAAAATAATTCGTTTGTTTTAAATCTTTATTTGTAGCGATTAATCGATCAATCGATACATTTATTTTGTGTTTATTAGTTTTGATTAAATTAATATCATCGGATAAATTTTTTTCTTTTCCGTCAATAATTACTTTTTGATAGCCTTTACTTTGCAAGTTGTCAAAAAGATCTTTAAATTCCCCCTTTTTATCCCTTATTACTGGAGATAATATTATGAATTGCAGCGGTTTGGTTTTATCATTTTGGATCTGTTTTAAAATTTCATCGACGATTTTTTCTGCAATCTCATCAACTGACATTTTGCTGATTTCCCGACCGCAGTTTGGACAATGAGGATGACCGACCTTAGCAAAAAGCAGTCGTAAATAGTCATATATTTCCGTGATTGTTCCCACAGTTGACCGCGGATTATGCGAAGTTGTTTTTTGATCAATTGAAATAGCCGGAGACAAACCTTCAATTAAATCAACATCAGGCTTATCCATAATTCCTAAAAACTGACGGGCATAGGCAGATAACGATTCAACATAACGTCGTTGTCCTTCGGCATAAATTGTGTCAAATGCCAGTGACGATTTTCCCGATCCGGAAATTCCAGTAATAACAACAAATTTATTTTTTGGAATATCAACTGAAATATTCTTTAAGTTATGTTGTCTTGCACCACGAATTTTAATTAAATCATTCATAGATAAATTAAAAAATTGCGTTTAATTGTTTCATTGCTTCATTGTTCGATTGTTGTTTTTTTAACAATGAAACCATGGAACAATGTAACAATGGATTGTTCTAATTTTTAATTTCTTTTACTTTCTCCCTTATCCTAATCGCTAATTCAAAGTTTAAATTTTCTGCTTGGTTCCTCATCTCTCTTTCCATTTTTTTAATTAACTTTTTTTTATCATATGGAGTTAAGCTTTCCAAGTTCATTTCATCTAAATACCTTGAGTCAAAATCACGATCGTAAAACAGATTTTTTTCATCTTGATTAACAATCTTTTCTCTGATTGGTTTATAAATTGTTTTTGGAGTAATCTTATGTTTGGTGTTATATTCTACTTGATACTTTCTTCTTCTGTTAATCTCTCCCACCGCTGACGTTATTGATTTGGTCATTATATCTGCATAGATAATTACCTGACCAGTGATATTTCTGGAGGCCCGTCCCATTGTTTGAATAAGCGAAGTTCTTGATCTTAAAAATCCCTCTCGATCTGCGTCTAAGATTGCAACCAACGTTACCTCCGGTAAATCCAACCCTTCTCTGAGCAAATTAACACCGATTAAAACATCAAAGTTGCCTTTTCTCAGATTATCCAAAATATTTGATCTTTCCAAAGTTTTAACATCACTGTGAAGATAGGCGGCGTTGATCTTTTTTTCTTTTAAGTAAGTTGATAGATCTTCAGCCATTTTTTTAGTTAAAGTGGTTACCAAAACTTTTTGTTTAAGTTTGACACGCTTCTCAATTTCCAAAATCAGATCCTGTACTTCATTTGTAGCTGGCTTGATAATAATTTCCGGGTCAATAATCCCCGTCGGCCTTATTAGTTGTTCTACAATTCCATTATTGTTTTCAAACTTTTGACTTTTTAATTTAATTTTTGACTTTTGACTTTTAACTTTTGACTTTTCTATCTCCCATTGATTAGGTGTTGCCGAAACATAAACTATTTTTGAAGCCATCGGATAAAATTCTTCAAATTTTAAAGGTCGATTATCAAGGGCTGATCTTAACCGAAAACCATAATCAATTAAAGTATTTTTTCGGGAATAGTCACCATTGAACATACCTCTGATCTGTGGAACCGTCATGTGAGACTCATCAATAAACAGTAACCAATCTTTTCCATATTGCTGATTAAAATAATTTATTAAGGAATAGGGGGCGCCGCCTGGTGCCCTCCCGTCAAAATACCGGGAATAATTTTCGATGCCATTAACGTAGCCTACTTCTTTGATCATCTCAAGGTCATAATTGACTTTGCGAACTAATCTTTGCATTTCTACCAATTTATTTTTCTTTTTTAACTCATTTGCTTCCTGTTTAAGATCGTCTCTAATCTGTTGTTCGGCATTTTTGAAAACGGACGGATCCATTAAATAATGTTTGGCGGGATAAATAATCAAACTCGTGGGTAGTGGGTAGTTGGTAGTTAGTAGTTTTCCAGTCAAGGGCTCAAAACTTTCAAACTTTTTAACCTTTAAACCTTCTAACTCAATTCTATAACCAATATCTTCATACGCTGGGTAAATATCAATTCTGTCTCCCCTAATTCTGAATGTCCCCCGTTTAAAATCAAACTCACTTCGGGAATATTGCAGTTCAATTAAACGGCGGGCAATACTTTTTATTTTTATTTTTTGTCCTATTTCGACTTCCAAAATAAAATGGCCATACTCAACCGGTGAGCCGATGTTATAGATACAGGAAACGGAGGCGACGACGATTACGTCTTTGCGGGTTAAAATATTTGTGGTGGCCTTGAGTCTAAGTTTGTCAATCAGCTCATTAATTTGGGCTTCTTTTTCAATATAAGTATCGGATGATGGCATGTAAGCTTCCGGTTGATAGTAATCATAGTAAGAAACAAAATAGGAAACGGCATTTTCCGGAAAAAAATCCCGGAATTCCTGATAAAGCTGACCGGCTAAAGTTTTGTTGTGGGAAATAATCAAAGCCGGCATCTGTAATTTTTCAATTACGTTAGCCAAAGTAAAAGTCTTTCCTGATCCTGTTACGCCCAGTAACACCTGATCTTTTCTCCCCATTTTAATCCCAGCCACTAATTTTTCAATCGCCTGCGGCTGATCCCCGGTTGGGGAAAATGAGGATTTGAGTTTGAACATTAAGTTTAACGTCAAAAGCGAAGATATCAAATTTTTTTCGGTTTGTTGTTTTCCGATAAAAAATTTCGGTATCGAGCTTTTTATAGTAAAAAAATAATTAACCTTTAATTTTATAATACTTTTTGCGAATTTAATAGATATAATTGTTAGATGGATATTATCAAGTTCTTGATAGACTTCATCATTCACATCGATGTGCACTTGGGGACTATTATTTCTAACTACGGACTAGCTACTTATGTAATCTTGTTTTTAATAATATTTATGGAAACCGGATTGGTTTTTACCCCTTTTTTGCCAGGTGATTCTCTGCTCTTCGCGGCTGGTGCTTTTGCCGCTCTAAGCTCGTTAAATATTCTTGTTCTTTGGATTGTCTTGTTACTGGCTGCTTTAATCGGAAACACAAGTAATTATTGGATTGGATATTTTTTTGGAAAAAAAATTGTCGCTCATCCAAAAATCCCAATTGATGAAGAACACATAAAAGAAACTAAAAAGTTTTTTGATAAATATGGAGGTAAAACCATTATCATGGCAAGATTCATGCCGTTTGTCAGGACATTTGCTCCGTTTGTTGCGGGAGTGAGCAGGATGAGTTATAAACAGTTTATTTCCTACGATTTGATTGGTGCATTTTCCTGGATAACAGTTGGTACAATGGCCGGATATTTTTTTGGCAACATAGAATTCGTTAAAAAAAACTTTTCGTTAGTAATATTTGGAGTAATTATTATTTCTCTGTTACCAATTATTTTTGAATATGTTAAACATCGTCTCCACCCCAATCGGCAATCTTGATGACTTATCAATTCGTCAAGCTAAAACTTTAGCCGCTTCCGATATTATTTTGGCCGAAGATACTCGATCTGCACAAACTTTACTTAATGGAATTAAAGAGCGTTTCCCAGATTTACAGATTACTGATAACCGATTACCGCCTGTCTGGTCTTACTACAAAGAAAAAGAATTTCAAAAACTGCCGGAAATAATCAAACTCTTAAAAGAAGAAAAAAATATTTCCCTTATTTCTGAAGCCGGCACTCCTCTTGTTTCCGACCCAGGTTATTTGCTGGTCAAAAGTTGCATTCAACGAAATCTTCCTATCACTGTTATTCCCGGCCCCTCGGCAATAACGACTGCTTTAATCTATTCCGGTTTTAATCCACAGGAACACATGTTTCTCGGTTTCTTTCCAAAAAAAGAGTCACAAATACTTCCTGATATGGTTTTTGTTTTTTACGAATCGCCATTACGCATTAAAGAAACACTTCGATGTATCGACCTTGCCTGCCGGCAGGCAGGTACATCGAAGTTTAATGTTGAAATTGTTATTTGTCGAGAGATGACAAAAAAATTTGAGGAAATTATCCGCGGACCGATTGATGAGTTGATAAAAAGAAATTATAAAGGTGAGATTACAGTGGTTATCAAATAACAATTTCTTTCAATATTTTTACTGACTTATCCATCAGTTTTTTTTCGTCTTCTGATAAAGGTACTTCAAGAATTTTCTCCACCCCATTCTTTCCGATGACGCAGGGAACGCTGATTGAAACATCGTGATATCCGTATTGACCGGCTAGAGGAATGGAAACCGGATAGACCCGTTTGGTATCTTTTAAAACTGCGTCTACCAATTGATTGATGACAACGCCGATCGCATAATTTTTAAAAAGGCTTCCTGAATTTTTTTTGAAGAAAAATCCTTCATAGTAGATATAGGTTGTCCGCCAATATCTGCATGTGAAATAGTTGGAAAAGAACTATCTCCGTGTTCTCCCAAAACATAGGTATGAATATTTTTTGGATTAATACCCAAAAATTCTGACAGGTGAAATCTAAAACGGGCCGAGTCCAGACTTGTGCCACTCCCGAATATTCTGCCAGGCGCTAGTTTCAAAAGTTGACTGGCCTGATAAGTTAAAATGTCAACAGGATTTGTCACCATAATGATCACACTGTTTGGAGAATGTTTGGCAACATCAGGAAGAATATTATTGATTACTTCAACATTACTTTTTACCAGATTCAGTCTTGATTCACCAGGTAGTTGGGCTCTTCCGGCCGTAAAAACGATCACGTCACTATCTTTTAGATCTTTATATGATTCTGCCGCAACAATTTTTGTTGTCCCCAAAAAAGTTAAACTATGTTGAAATTCTAACTGTTCTCCCTTCATTTTATCGGTATCGCGATCGAATAAAACTATTTCATGGGCAGTATTTTTTAATAACATCGCAAAAGCTGCGCTCATACCAACATGCCCACCACCGATGATAGAAACTTTTCCACTCATAAATTTAGTATAGCTAAATTATTGAGTAATTCTAATGTAGATATTTTTCGTTTCCGAAAATGAAGTCAATATAATATATCCGGTTAAATTTTCCTTGAAATTTTTTATTGACTCCAATCTTCCGTTCCAAGGAATAATCAGTTTTGGTTTATAAATATCAATTATTTTCTTAAAATTTTCCGGCGTTAAATTGTTTGACCTGATTCTCACCTGGGAAATATCAGATAGTTCCGGTGGTGGAAGTCGACCGGATGAACCGTTTAATATTTCTTCATCGGAAACAACAATGTCATTAATATTTGTATATTTATTAATTATTTCAACCGCTTTCTGTTGTTGATTATTGATAAGTTTTGAAGAAGTTTTAATGGATGTATAAATATGATTGCTTAAAGAAATAATTAATATAATTAATACTATAAATTTAAATAATTTTTTATCAGTAAAACAATATCCAACTGTTTGAGAAAATAACAAAACTATGGGTATGGTCAATATTACTAAGTGATGAGGAAATAGCGGTCGGTAGAAAAAAAATATAATCAAGACAAAAATGTTCCAAAGAAAAATAATTTTTTGTGAAAAATAAAATTTATTAAATTTAAAAAGGCTCAAAATTAAACTTAATAAAATAACTGTTGATAAAACCATATCTTTCTTCAAATAATCAAAAAGTAAAAAGGAAGATGAAGAACTTGTCACCGCTTGAAATCTCAGCAATATGGAATTATCAAAGACTTCCTTGATTCCAAACGGAAAAATAAATATTAAAAAAAATCCTAAACTTACCGCAAGGAATATAAAAAATAAATTGATAATTTTTTTAAAAGATATTTTTTGTTCCCTGTATATGAACCAAAAAACCATGATAAAAGAAGGAAAAAAAGTTATGTCAAACTTTGTCCAAAAAGTTAGGTTTAAAAATATTGAAGAAGTGACAAACCAAGGTAAATAATAATTTTTTCTGAATCTTATTAAAGTAGCTAAACTTATTAACGAAAAAGTTGTAATAAGAATATCTGATTGAAAAGTTAATGATTGATTAGAATATGAAGGAATAAGAAATAATAAACTGATCGCCAATAATCCTGTCCATTTATTCTTTAATTCTAAACCAATCCAGATAATTGTCATGAGCCCTATTATTGACCAAAGACCGACTGTCAATCTGGACGCCTGCAATGTTTTCCCAAATAAAATAAATTCCGGATAGACGGATAATAAAAATCCCGGAGGTTGAGAAAAATATGTTTTTTTATAGGCTGGATATCCTTTGTCAACAAGAAGAAATGATGTTAAATATATTCCTTCATCATTATCTGTAACCGGTCTATTAATTAATTTAAATTGAGTAAAAAAAATAACTGATAAAAAAATAGTTGTTAAAATAATAAAGCCTTTGCTTTTCATACCTAGTATTTTACTATAATATCTATCATGATTAATAAAAATATTGGTCACCAATCTAGAAACTACATATTTGACTTATTAAAAATAATTCTTACTTTTTTAGTTGTTAATATCCACATCAGAAATGTTACTCATGGAAAAGTAAATTTTCTCGAACCTTATGGATACTACGCAGTTCCTTTGTTTATAACTCTTTCTTTTTTTCTGATGAATAAATATTTTTCTCAAATCAAATTGCCTTTTTCTGTCATTCTATTAAGAATTAAACGATTGATTCTACCGCTTATTTTTTGGTCCGGAGTCGGATTTTTGTTAAAACCAAATTTAATAAATGTTAGAAATATTCTTCTACAACTTTTTACAGGTAAAGTTGTTGATACGCCCCTTTATTATTTAAACGTATTGATTTTCCTTACTTTGATTTTCTGGTTTATCACTTATCTACCAATCAAATTAAGACCTTCTTTGTATTTTGTGATTATTATTGTTGCTTTTTTTCTTGAATATGCTGGTTTAATGGGTAATGAAATTAGAAAAAGTTATGGCCAAATTGTTGAACTAATAAAATATGCATCACTTGGAATGTTATTTGCCACTTTAATTAATCGAAGTAAAAAACGGCTTATTTTGTTTAGTCTTGCAGGATTAACCTTATTCTTGCTGATCTTTTCCAAATTTCCTCAACCTTGGGGTTATAACTATTCAGGAATAAAATTATTTTTAGGGACAATATTTGTTTTGTCATCAATTTTATTAATTGGACAAATAAATTTTTCACCAAAAATCAATAAGATGATCAGAGTATTGGGGGGTTACTCGCTTGGAGTTTATCTGCTTCACATAATATTTCTCGAAAAGCTGGTCCAAATTTTTCCGAATATCAAATATTTTAATGCGTCGTTCCCATTCTTTTTTCTGTTTATATATACTGTAGGCTGTTATATTTTTTGTTTTTTGTTTGATTTTCTAACATTTAAAAAATTTTCTTTTTTGATCAAATAATTCTTTAGTAATTTTTTTCTTGAAAATTATCAATCGTTGATTCGTTGATTGATAACGCAAAGCATTCAATACAACCGTTTATCCAATTACTTCTGTAAAAAATTTCCGTTTTTTTTGAGGATGTTATATCCCGTTTGCAAAAAGGACAGTCATATTGCAGTTGATTTTTTTAAATTTTTTTATACATTGGTGATCTCCTTCGTTAAGTATAGTCTTTATATTTATTTTTTTCTGTTTTCCCAGTAAATAATAAAGATTATTTGATAAAATGAAAGGTAATTAAGATACCAGAGGTACCCAAGTGGCCAACGGAAAGATTGCACATTGACATATTTCAACAGTTTTATATACTGTCATTATGAATAGTAAGCAAAAGGGTTCAATGGCAGTAGCTCAATGTATTGCAAAACTTTACAAACTCGGTTTCGAAGTTCTTTTACCAATAGGAGATAGGAATCCATATGATTTGGTTTTTGATGACGGAAAAAAATTATATAAAGTTCAAGTAAAATTTGCTGGTAAGTCTTCTAGAGGAGATTATAAGGCAGGTTTAAGAATTGCTGGAGGTAATCAAAGTTTCAATTATGTAAAAAAATATAATAATAGTGATTTTGATTATCTTTTTGTTCACACAGAAGACAATCGAAATTATTTGATAAAATGGCATGATATTAAGATAAGAAACGAAATAACGATTGATTACAAAAAATATCAAAAATATTTAGTTTAGAATACCAGAGGTGGCGGAGTGGCCAATCGCATTAGACTGTAAATCTAACGGGGTAACCCTGCGGAGGTTCGAATCCTCCCCTCTGGACACCCGACCAACCCAACTAACCAGCTAGCCTTTCTGTCTGCCGGCCAGACTTTCAAACACCACAACGCCCTCGCTAATCGCTCGGGCATCCCGCCT